>Ga0209542_10000579_pt1 | contig 88552 bp, 103 predicted proteins | sample RifCSPhighO2_01_FD_184028 | JGI IMG/M metagenome (GOLD analysis project Ga0209542, IMG submission 184028) | Soil microbial communities from Rifle, Colorado - Rifle CSP2_plank highO2_0.1 (SPAdes) (version 2) | ecosystem: Environmental > Terrestrial > Deep subsurface > Rock core/Sediment ...
CTTGACTGAGTTTACTGTTAAAGGAGCGATGGTAATTTCTTTAAATATTTTTTGGAGGGTTTCTTCCCTTTGCTTGTCCAGATTTAAGTTATTAACTTTAGCTAAAGCTATGTGGGGGACATACCTTCTTTGGTCAACACCTAAGTTTTGATCCTCAAGCCCATCTTTTATTTTGTGGCGCAGAAGATAGAGTTTATCAGTATCACCTTTGACCCCAGCCCACAAAATTTTAGCGGTGTGGAGGTGGGGGAAACCATCTATGAAAGAGGGGGTAACAGAAAAGGGCGGGATATCTTTTGCAGCTTCTGTTATAGCAGCAACTAGCCTGTCTTTTAGCTCATTTGGCTGATCCCCAATAAAAGCTATGGTTAGGTGGAGTTTTTCCGCGTCTGTCAATTTGGCCTGGGGAATTAGTTCTTTTAACTTTTGCTGAACTTCCTGAAGTTCAAGCCTGGATTCTTCCGGAAGATCAAGAGCGATAAAAAATCTCATAATATGATAATTTTATATGTGGATTTTTTCTTTGTTGCTACAAAGTGTAAAAAACGCATTTGACAAGATTATATAATTTTTGTAAGCTAAATATACAACTAAATATTAAATCAAGAGTGGTAGATAGATCCCACTACGTTAAAACTTCGTGGGACGCAGGAATTGGCCTGCTAAGCTACCCAGCAACCGATTAAAGACACGGTGCTAAACCCAAACCCGTAAGGGGAGGATTAGGTCTGATATTACTTCGGACAAACATTTTTTTTGTGCCTCTCCAGAAAAGAGAGGTTTTTTTATGATTGAAAGAAATTTAGAGATAAATATAAAACAAGTTCCAAGTTTTGAAAGCGTTGGTGATTTGAGGCGCGGATTGGAGAGAAAAAGGCTTAATTTGGGAGGAGATTTATACCCAAGGGATGGGTCAAGTACTGTTTCATCAGTTGAAGAGAGGATTGGAGGGTTGATTGGTGTGCCTGCTGAGCGGATAGTGAGTTATAACTCAGGGATGGGAGCAATTGTAGATTTAATCTCCCAGATAAAACCTAGCCGGGCGGTATTTGCAGAGGGGTTATATTCACAGTCAGGCTGGCTTTTTAAAAATGAGCTGCCTGATAGCGGGGTTAGAACCACCCCTGCGGCATCTGGTGAGGTTTCAAGGATAACTGAAGCTGTAGTTAGATCAGGGGCAGACACAATATTTCTGGAAACTGTAGCTAATGAGGCTGATATGGAGATGGTGGATATTGAAGAGTTATTAAAAGATCCAGTTTTAGAAGAGCTTAAGCCAAATGTAATTTTAGATAATACATTGCCAACATCTTTGAGATATAGAGTATATGATCTTTTGCAAAGATATCAAGGTAAAGGAATAGTGGTTGAGAGTTTAACTAAAAATTATGGATTGAATGAAGTTTTGGGAGGGTTTTTATATAGTCCAAATGATGAAGTTATTGGGCAGTTAAGGGATAGAAGGAAAAGGAGGGGGAGCGGGCTGTCTGAATATAGTGCCCAAGTTTTGGAAGCTGATTTAGATGATGGGCAGAATTATTTGAAGAGGGCAGAGTTAACAGCCAGAAATACTTTTAAAATAGCACAGGCTTGGGAGAATGCTAAAAACCCATTAGTTAGAGTGCATTATCCAAATTTAGATTCTCACCCACAAAGTAAACTTGCCAACAGACTTTTTCCAGATGGGGTGGCTCCTGTATTTTTTGCAGATTTATCCATAGACCAGTGGTCATTAACCCAGGCTTTATGGGAAAATCCCAATATAAGAGAGTTTGGTAGGCTTGGTCAAAGCTTTGGATTTGACTCCATGAGAATTTTGCCTGAGGAGAGTGCACCAATAATTAGAATTTCCGGGGGAATGGAAGATGAAATGGTTATTTTCAAATTAAGAGAAGAGTTTTTTAAAATAATAACAGGCGTAACTAAAAGTAGTATTCCAACAGGACAGAGAGTTTCGGGCATGGATGTAAGAATACAGGCTGGTGATAACTGCTGCGGGCAGGCTGTATTGGAGATGTTAGGTTATGATATTTCTAAAATTGACCCTTGGAGGGGACTTACAAATTTTGATATAGCTGAGGTTATTGGATCTAGGAAGTTTTTGTTTGACCTTCCAGAAAATGAGGGAGCATATATTGTAAATGGAACTAAAATTGAGACAGGAAATCCTCACTGGTTTTTAGTTGCAGAAGGAAATGTTTTTGATCCTGAGGTTGGTGTAAGAGATAGGAATGGTTTTATAGAAGATAAGTTTTCTGAGATTAATGGAGTAATACCTGTTTCTTACTGCGCAGTACCCACTAGGTAGACTGCCTGCCAGGGGCGGTAGTTTGATTTAAAGGTGTCTGAGATTATTACTTCCCCATTTCTTGTAACAGTCCTACTAAAGCTAACATTGGCTCCCCAGGCTGAAAAATCTACCTGTTTGGTGGTGCCTCTGGGGAGGGAGGGATCATCCTGGTAGAGAGGGTCTGGGGGTGGGGTTTGGTTTAAGACAATAGGTTTTGTCATTTCAACAAACCTTCCGTCAGAGGTTCCATAAAGGTCTATGTAAAGGGTTGTGCCTCTGGTATAGGCCTGAAGCAGTATGTGGGCGGGAGTATCATTTTTAAACTGGAAATCTACTGAAGGGGTAAAAATTGTTGCATCAAGCCCTGGAGGGAAGCCTTGTTCATAGTAACCTACTCTGTAGGCATGGGCTGTCCTTTTAACAATAGGTAAGCCTGCATTTAGGGCAGCCCTAAAGACAGTAGTTGAGTCTTGGCAGACTCCCCCGCCGTCGTCTAAAACAGTCCGGCCAGATTTTATAACATAGGCCTGTTTGTAGCCATTGTCTGCAGAGACATCACCAATTGTTGAGTTAAAAGAGAAGATTTCACCTGGCGGGATTAGGGCCCCATTTATTCTTTGGGCAGTTAGTTCAATATTATAGATTCTGTTGGGGATAGAACCTGCGAAATTTGAGACTCCTCTGCCTATTAATTCATTGATGCCTAAATCATTTGTAAGTTTATTTTTGGGTTTGACTACTGTGACTGGAAGCTCAATTGTTTTTTGGTTTTGGTTTAACATGGCCTGAGATAAGAGAGTATATGTTTTTTCCAGATCTAGCTTTTGACCTTCTATGGGTGGCTGAAACTGGGTGATCTTTGGCCTCTGAGGATCAGACTCCGGATCAACGCTTAAGAGAGGTTCCTGGACTGGCCTGTCAATCTGGGAGGCAATTTTTTTAAGATATAAGTTGACTTTGTCCTGATTTAGGGTGAGCTTGGTGTCCATTAGCTCCTGGTTGCCTACTTTTATAGACCTTAGATTAAATTTTAGAGTTTGGGTTTGGGCAATTGAAGACTTAGTATTTTCAAGATCGATTAAAGTTAGAAGCTGGTTTAGGTCAAGGGTAAAGGTAGTATCTTTAAAGACAAGTTTTAGGGGGGATAGGTTTATAGAATCAAGCCTTTTTTTAATTTGCAGTCCTTCTTCATAAGAGAGTCGGGGTTTTGAGCTTTTAATGGGAAGGGTGGTGGGGGGAGGAGTATTTTTTGAGAGATAAGTATTGAGAGCCTCTTTTAATTTTTCTTCATCTAAGATTAAGCCATCCTGGGAAGGGGTGACTGTGATAGCTCCATCTGTTAGCTTAATAGAGGATTCCAGGGGGGGCTGGTTGACAGAGTTTTGGATAGATTTAATTTGGGTATCATAATTTTGATTAAATGAAAGGTTAGGGTTTAGGGTAATTTTTTTATAATAAAATTTTGAGTGGCCGTACTGAAAAGCCTCTTCAACTAAAGAGAGAGAGTTAAAATCAATTGAGTTTTTGAGATTAATTTCAAAAGTTTGGGCGGCAGAATCAGTTGAAGTTTTATAAGAAAATTTGAGAGGAATAGAAGTTTTTTGCCTAAAGTTTTCATCCAGAAGTGACTTAGCCTGCTGGGGAGTTAAAAAAGAGAGGTTTTGTTCTGCTGCAAAAATTTGAGGGTAGATTCTCCGGGAGAGATAAAAGATTAAAAGAGAAAGAACTAAACCAATAGAGACTAAAGAGATTAAGCTTCCTAAAAAAAGCCACTTTAAGTTCAGAAATTTTAAAGGATTTTTACTTTTAGTTTTGGTTTTTGCTTCAGTCTTTTTTACCATTGGCGTTAATTTTAACTTTTTAAGGTATAATTTTAAATAGTAGTCAGTTTCTATGAAATTTGTAATTATTGCTGTTGTTATTATTTCAATTTTGGCAGGGGTTTTATTTTGGTGGAGGTTTGGACCTGGTTTTGGAACTCAAGTTCAAACCCCTAAAGAGGTGGTTTTAAATATTTATGGCCTTTGGGAAGAGGAGAATTTGATAAAGCCTGCAATTTTGGAATATCAGCAAGCTGCCAGCTCTGCTGGTAAAAAGATTACTATTAATTATAAATTTCAGACCTCTCAAAATTACAGGACTAGGGTGCAAACCCAAATTTCAGAAAATAGCGGACCAGATATTTTTATGATCCACAACAGTTGGCTTCCGGTATTTCTAAAATCCAGTATGCTTGCCAGTGCGCCCCAAACTATTTTTCCAATTGATGAGTTTAACCAAACCTTTTATCCGGTTGTATCTGAAAACTTTACTAAAGATGGGAAGCTTTATGGTGTAGCTAGGGGGATTGATGGTTTAGTACTTTATTACAACGAGGAAATTTTGAAAAATGCTAATATAACTGCTCCGGTAAGCTGGGATGAGTTTTTGAATAGTGCTATTAAAGCAACAGTGGTGGATGAGACCGGAAAGATAAAGACTGCAGGTGCAGCAATCGGGACTACAGGAAATGTGGACCACTGGCAGGATATCCTTGGGCTTTTATTTTTCCAGCAGCCTGATGCATCTTTGGAGACTCCAAATACCCAATCTGGGGCAGATGTTTTAAAATTTTATACTGATTTTTTAGTTGATCCCAAAAAGAGGGTTTGGGATCCAACCTGGGAATCATCAACCCAGGCTTTTGGAAGTGGAAAGGTGGCATTTTATTTTGGACCTTCATGGAGGGCGCATGAGCTTAGACAGTTAAACCCAAGCTTGAAGTTTGGGATGGTTCCCCCACCCCAGCTGCCTGGAAAGAGAGTCGGGTATGCAAGCTACTGGGGGTTTGTGGTGTCTTCTAAATCCCAATTTCAAAATGAGGCCTGGGAGTTTTTGAAGTTTTTAACATCAGCTTCAGCTGAAAAACTTTTATACCAGGAGGCATCAAAGGTGAGGCTGTTTGGAGACCCTTACTCCAGGCTGGATCTGGCCTCTGAGCTTTTAAATGATCCAATGGCTGGGAGTGTTGTTTCACAGGGGCCTTACTTTAAGTCCTGGTATTTAGTGTCTGATACCAGAGACCAGGGATTAAATGATGCAATTTCTAAATATTATTTGGATGCTATAAATGATGTAGTTAATAAGGGGGGAGATCCTAAAAATGCTTTAGAGGTGACAGCTAAGGGTGTGAAGCAGGTACTTGATGATTTTGTAAACCCTGTTCAGGCGCCTGCTGCTCAGTAGGGGGATGATCTACTGCATTTAACATAGGCTGTTTACAATCAACTACAGCATCTGAAACCCATCCATGGCTTACTAAGAATTGTCCAAATTCAAGGTGATTTAAGTCCAGACATTGCTCACTGTATATTAGTCCGATGACGTTTCTTTTGAATCTTCTTAATGATCTTATTTCTATATTTGAAAATCCCCTTTTTTTTAATGCTTTGGGGCCTAGTTCTATAGCCATATTGCAATAAGTATCATAAAATAGGTATAAGTGCAAGTAAGAGATGAAAACCTGATAGGTTTTAGAGAAAAATGAAAAAAATATTAATAGGTTCTGACGAGAAGACTTATTTAACAGATGAGGTAGTTAAATATTTAAAATCCAAGGGACATGTGTTGGAATTAGCAGGACATTTAAAAAATGAAAATAAGAAGTGGAAATGGGTAGAGATTGGGAAAGATGTGGGAGAGAAAATAGCTAAGGGAGAAGCAGAAGTGGGGATACTTTTTTGCTGGAGTGGGACTGGGGTTTGTATTGCTGCAAACAGGGTTAAGAGAGTGCGGGCAGCACTTTGCTGGGATAGTGAAACTGCCAGGCTTGCAAGAAAGTGGGATAATGCCAATATATTGTGTATAAGTTTAAGGTTTACATCTGAAAGTTTGGCAAAAGAGATAATAGATGCATTTTTAGAAAGTAAATTTGACGAGGAGGATTTAAATCAGGTGGAGAAAATAGATGACTAAAAAGACTGTCCAGTCAGATTACTTTGATGATTGTTACCTATGCAAGGTGATGGAGAAGGCACAGAAAGAAGGGAAAGTATTAACTGTAAGCGAGATGAAGGAAGCTTTCAAAAAGGCAAATGAACATAACCCTTTTCCAGCTGAAGAAGAAGATTAAAATTACAATAAGCCGCGGCCGCGATCAGTTGTACCTTAAGCTAACAACTCGAGTATGTTAGAATACAAGGATGAGAACACAGGTTTTAAACTACAGAATAATAATTGAACCTGAAAAACAGGGCAAAAAAGTGGTTTACAATGCTTATTGCCCAACTTTGGGTGTGGCTGATTATGGGGATAGTATTGATGAGGTTTTAAAAAGCATTAAAGATGGAATTAAACTTGCGATAGAGTATTTAGCAGATGAGGGTAAGGAGATTCCAATAGACAATATTAAAGACCAGACTGTAACTACAGCTGAAGTTGAGCTACCTGCAAATGCCAAAACCTCTTTTGCATGAGTAAAACCCCAACAAATATAAGACCCAAAAATTTAATCAGTTTTTTAGAAGGTTTAGGATTTGTAACTGGTAAAGGTAGAGGAAGCCACATAAGGCTTATTAATCCTGATGGTAGATGGACCCAAGTAGCAGTCCACCCAAAACCAATTCCAGTAGGTACTTTAAAAAAAATAATTTCCCAGGCAGATTTGACTGAAGAGGATTTAAAGGGACTAAAATGAAAAATGCATTATTGGTTCAAATAAAGACTGAAGATGGGTTAACTTTGCCTGGATACCTTTATGAATCTGTTGGATCTAAAAGGGCCGCGATATATTTACATGGAAACGGAAGCTCATCTGTCTTTTATAAAGATGACTTAAAAGAAGAGCAATCAAAAGCGCTAAACAGTAAAGGTATCTCTTATCTTCTTTTCAATAATCGTGGTGCTCACTATATTAAAAAACTAGATGTTGAAGATAAAAATGGAAATGTAGAGAGGAAACGCTTCGGTATGGCTTACGAGAAGATTAAAGATTGTATTAAAGATATTGATGGTGCAATTACATTTTTAGAAAGCTTAGGTTATAGCGAATTTTACTTAATTGGAGAATCCACAGGCGCGAATAAAATCTGTGTTTATCACAATTATAAGCCTAAAAATAAAATTTCTAAGTACATTTTGTTAAGTGGTGGTGATGATACTGGGATTTACTATGATGAACTAGGTAAAAAGAGGTTTTATAAACTACTGGAAGAAGCAAAAAATAAGATTAAAAAAGGAAAAGGTGAGGAGATTATCTGTGAACTGTTGCCTGAGGAGATCTTTTCCTATACTGGGTTTTATGATATTGCCAATCCTGATGGAGACTATAATTGCTTTCCATTTTTAGAATTTATGAAAGAACTAAAGCTTTCAGACAAAGAACTTTTTAGATATTTTAAGTTAATTAATAAACCAACCCTGGTTGTTTATGGAGAGAATGATGAATATGCATGGGGTGATGCCCCTAAAATGGTTAACTTTTTAAAAGATCAGAAACCAGAATTTGAATATGTAGTGATTAAAGAGGGAGACCATTCTTTTAGTAGGCATCAAACTGAGTTGTCTAAAATAATGTCTGATTGGTTGTAAACATGAGTTAAGAGAGTTTTTAGAGAAGTTTGATAAGGGACAATGAATCGCGGCCGCGATCAGTTGTAACTGTGGTATTAGAAAGAAAATGGAGTAAAATGTTAAATATATGATTACTAATAAATCTACCTGCGGTTTATGTAAACCACATAAAAAATGGAAAAGAAATCAGACAAAACTTAAAAGCATTCTTTCAAAATCTTTGTATGAAGATGGTCTAACCAGGAATTTAATTAAAAGTTATAATAAAAAGTTTAAATTTAATTAGCCTTCTTTGATTTAAAGCGTCTGGCGCCGAGCACAGTAAGCCCTACAAGTTTTTTGTTTTTAAACCTTCTAATTATTCCATCCAAGCGGAGGATTAATATTTGACAAGAAATAAGAAGATTTGTTAAAATTTATTAAGATTGGAGTTTTAAAATATGACTACTGTGACTATTTCCTTACCAGATGAGGTAGCAAAAAGAGTTGATGTTGAGGCTAAAAAGAAAGGTTTTGCAACCCGCTCAGAGTTTGTTAGGAGTTTACTGAGGGAGCATTTTACTGAGGAAGAAGAGGAGTTAGAACTGGTGCCTTTTGTAAAAAGGCCTTTAGAAGAAATTAGGGCAAGCCTTGAAGCTACTGGTAAATATAATAAAAAGTTTATTGACAGTGTGATTAAAGGACTTAAGGAAAACTCATCCGTTTATGCAGATAAAACCTCTAAGTCCTAAACTAGTTAAATATTTAACTAGACATAACCTGACTGATAAATTTAATAAACAGCTGGGACTCTTTAAAGAAAATTTTAACCATCCGTCTTTAAATACAGAAAAACTTGCACCAAGAGAATTAGGGTTATATTCATTGAGAATAGATAGAAAATATAGGGCAGTTTTTCATATATTGCCTACTGGAGAAGTGCAATTTGTTGATATTAATGATCATTACCAATAATTATGGTTAATATTTTGGTGTTTGGGGCCAGTACAACTTATGGAGCATGGGATAGTGAGGGGGGATGGGTTAATAGGCTTAGGAAGTATATTGACCAAAAGATTATTGAATCTAAGTTTGAGATTGATTATTTAATTTATAATCTGGGGATTTCTGGGGATAAGACTGGGGATTTATTTAAAAGGTTTGAGGTGGAGACTGAAGCCAGGAAAGGGAAGCATGGGGAGGAAGTAGTAATTTTATTTCATATAGGGATAAATGACTGTATTTATAATGAGTCTATGGGAAGAGTTGAGGTGTCAGGGGATGATTTTAGGAAGAATTTAGTAAAACTTGTTGAGATGGCGAAGATTTATTCTAAAAAGATAGTAATAATTGGATCTATGCCTGTTGATTCCAGGGTGAGTCCTATTCCCTGGGCACCTGGGAGATATTATAAAAATGAATATGTGGAGGAATATAATGGGATTTTAAAAGATGTAGCAGAGAGTGAGAGGGTAGAGTTTTTAGAAATTTTTAAGGAGTTTATAAATAAAGATTATTCTAGCTTGCTTTCAGATGGGGTGCATATGAATGATGAGGGGCACAGATTAATGTATGAGAGGGTTAGGGATTATTTAGAAGATAAGGAGATTATTGATCTAAAGGTGGAAGGTTAATTAACTGGACTTCGGGTTCGAGGGAAATTCCATATTTATCCCTTACTTTTTGCCAGTATTTTTTGGCTAAATCATAAAAGTCTTTAGCCTTGCCTTCACCTTTGTTTATAAATAAATTAGCATGGTAGTTGGCAATTTCAATATCCCCTTGGGAATCCCCTTTGGCGCCTACTTCTTCAAGTAAAGCTCCTGCTGGGATTTTGCCATACATTATTTTTTCCTCAGGAATTTTTTCTAAGATTTTTTTAGGAAGATTATCTGCTACTAAGTTTTTAAAGAATGAGCCCGGGCATTTGATGCCTTTGGGGTATTTTACTAATCTTTTTTCCAAGGTCTCATCAGCTTCTTTTTGAAGTTGACCAGGGTCCGCAGGGGTGAGTTCAAAAGTAGCTTCCAGGATGATGAGTTTGTTCTGTTTAAAGGAGGAATCCCTATATTTAAATTTACACTCTTCGAGTGAAATTTCGTTTGTCTGAGGAGTTTTAGGATTCAATGTTTTAACTTTGGTTAAATGATCTGAGATGGTTTGGCCATAGGCGCCTGCATTGCCATAGATTGCACCTCCAAGGGTGCCTGGGATGCCTGTTAGTTTTTGTAAACCTGATAAGCCTTCTTTGATTGAAAAGTCAACAAGATCTTGTAAGGTTGTGCCTGAATTGACTACTAGATTATTGCCATTTCTTTGAATGCCTTTGATTTCATTTTTGATGATAGTGCCAGGATAGCCATCATCTGAGACTAGAAGGTTGGAACCACCGCCAATGATGAGAGGTAGTTGGTAGTTGGTAGTTGGTAGTTGGGAAAGAATGTCTTGAAGCTCGTTTTCTGAGGTGATTGTGATGAGCTGTGAGGCTGGGCCGCCGATGCCAAGGGTGGTAATACTAGATAAAGGAAAATTGGATTGTTTATTCATATTCTATGGTTGAGGGGGGTTTTTGGGTGATGTCATAAACTACCCTGTTTACCCCCCGTACTTCATTGACAATTCTAGAGGATATTTTTTCTAAAGCCAAATTTGGGATTTTGGCCCAGTCTGCGGTCATGCCATTGTCTGAGGTGACAGCACGCAGGGTAATAATATATTCATAAGTCCTGTTATCACCCATCACACCTACAGTTTTAACAGGGATTAGGGCTGCAAAGGCCTGCCAGATTGAGTTGTAGAGATTCTGTTTTTTTAACTGCTCAATATATATAGCATCGGCTTCTTTGAGGATGTTTAGTCTGTCTTTTGTGATTTCACCCAGGATTCTAATGCCTAAACCAGGGCCCGGGAAGGGGTGGCGCTCCAGGAAGGATTTAGAGAGACCAAGCTTTTTTCCAAGGGATCTTACTTCATCTTTATAAAAATCCTTTAGGGGTTCTAAGATTTTTAAGTTTAGCTTATCAGGAAGAGTTAAATTATGGTGGGATTTTATTTTTTGGGCATTAACAGATGAGGAAGCTGATTCAATCCTGTCAGGATAGATGGTGCCCTGGGCTAAGAATTTAATTTTTTTATCTTTTTTTAATAATTTGGAGATTTTTTCAAAAGTTTTAATAAAAAGATGGCCTATAATTTTTCTTTTTTGCTCTGGATCAGTTATGTTTTTTAAAGCCTTAAAGAAATTAGCTGAAGCATCAAAAGATAAAAAATGTTTAAAGTTTAATTCTTTGTAGATTTGTGCGACCTCACTTGCCTCACCTTTTCTCATTAAGCCTGTGTCTATAAAAACACAGTAGAGGTTATTTTGGATAGCTTTGTTAAGTAAAGCTGAGGCTACCAGTGAGTCTACCCCACCTGAGACACCAATCAGGACATTTTCATCTTTGACCTCATCTTTAATTTCATTAATTAAGGTTTGGATTTGATCTTTTTTATTCCAGGTGTTTTGGGAAGAGGAGATTTTAATAAAGTTTTTTAGGACTTTTTGACCATTTTGGGTGTGGTTGACTTCAGGGTGGAACTGGACCCCAAATAGATGGCCATTTTCAAAGCCTGCTATGGTTTGGCCTGAGAGGGCAGTGACTTTAAAGCCTTTAGGTAAGCTTGTGACATCATCAGAGTGGGAGTACCAGACAGTTTCAGAAGGATTTAGGCCTTCTAAGAGTTTGCTTTTTTTAATTTTTATCTCTTTTTTGCCATATTCCCTAACTTTTCCGGGTTTTACTTCTGCACCAGAGAGGTGGGCAATGAGCTGGTGGCCATAGCAAATGCCTAATATTGGAGTGTTTAAATTTAGAAGCTTTTTATTAAAGGAAGGTGAGGAGTGGTCATAGACACTGGAGGGGCCACCTGAGAGGATAATACCTTTAGTTTGTGGTGGAATTTGGGAGGGGTTTAAGTTTGAGGGGAAGATTTGGGCATTGGCCCCAAGTTCCCTTAGTTTTCTGGTTATAAGGTGGGTGTATTGGGAGCCAAAATCCAAGACTAAAATCATTTTACTATTTTACACTATGTGATAGATTAGCAGAATGGAGAAGGCAATTTTAAAAACTTTAGTTTATGGGGATTTATTTGATTTTCCAATGAAGGCCTGGGAGATACATAAATGGTTGGTTAATAAAAAAGGAGGTTTACGAGAGGTTGAGAGGAGTTTAAACAAGTTAAGGCAAAAGGCAAAAGTCAAAAGTCAAAAGGAATATTACTTTTTGGCAGATAGAAAAGGATTGGTTAACCAAAGAATTAAAAAAGAGGAGGTGTCAAAGTGGTATTTAAAGCAGGCCTACTTTGTAGCAGCGCTTTTTAGAATAATTCCCTGGGTAAAACTGGTTGGGGTATCCGGGAGTGTAGCTATGGAGAATGCTAAGAAAGTAGATGATATAGATTTTTTTATAATTACACAAAAAAACAGGCTTTGGATTAGTAGAATTCTACTTCTTTTAATACTTGAGCTTTCAGATAAAAGAAGAAAAAGAGGGGAAGATTTAAAAAAAGTGAGTGGGAAGGTTTGTATAAACTTAATAGTTGATGAGGAGAGAGTGGGGATTTCTAAAAAAGATATATATAGTGCACATGAGATTTTGCAGATGAGGGTTTTATGGCAAAGAAATGGGGTGTATCAAAAATATTTGGAGGAGAATGAGTGGGCTTTTAAGTTTTTGCCAAATTGGACAACTAATCAGAGATTAATGATGAAAGATGAAAGATTAAAGAATAAATCATCAATCATAAATCATAAATCTTTAATCAATATTATGGAGGGAATATGTAAATGGGTACAGCTAAGATACATGGGAACACCATCTGGTAAGGAAAAAATACTGAATGGGGCTTTGTTTTTCCATCCTCAGGATTACAGGGAAAAGATTTTAAAAGAGTTTAAAGAGAGGTTAGCTGATTTCTCCTAAGTGGGCATGATCATTCCAGATTATAAGCTGCCAGCCTTTTTCATCTTTTTCTAAAAGGGTGATGCCTGTATTGCTCATTTTTAAAAAGGAGTAAACCTGATCAAAATTTTCCGGAGTGAGTTTATCTTTAAACATAAGCTTGGAAACTATCATTTTAATTGCTACTTCATGGGAGACTGCTAATATATTTTGAGCCTTGGATGATTCCACTCTATCTAAAAAGCTTTGAATTCTTTCCTCAAACTTAAAGAAATTTTCCTCATCAGAGTGTTTATATTCTCTATTTCCAAAGTTTGACCTTACTTCATGGATGATTTTTTGAGCATCCTCATCTTCGTAATGTTTTCCTTCAACTACGCTGGGGCGTTTTATTTCGCTAATGGAGTCTAAATACCCAACCTCTTTGTTAAGGGTCTTAGATAAGATTTGAGCTGTTTGTTTAGCCCTTTGAGCAGTTGAGGAAAAGATTAGATCTATTTGAATACTCTCAAACCTTTTTGCGACAAACTCTGCCTGTTTAAGTCCGTCTTCTGAGAGGGCTGACTGCGAAGTATGGTAAAGATTTTTAAGCCTGTCTGAGGTTTGGCCGTGGCGGACTAAGTATAGTTTCATAGAGAATATAATATCACAACCCTTGACAGCTGGGGAGAAATTATGTATAAATCATCCACGAATTCTGCTCCACTAATTATTATGCCTAAGACTAAAACTGAAGATAAAAAATCTGAGAAGAAAATTAATATCAAACCCCTCATGGGATATATCTTAGTAGAGCCCTCAGAAGCTGAGAGTAAGACTGCCTCAGGGCTTTATTTACCAGAGACTGCACAGGAAAAACCAGCCCAGGGTAAAGTTGTAGCAGTTGGAGATGATTTTTTTCTGCCAAATGGACAGGTTTTGCGGGCTCCAGTTAGTGTAGGACAAAAGGTGATTTATAAAAAATGGGGTGGAGATGAAATAAAAGTCTCTGGCATTGAATACAAACTAGTAAAATTTGAAGACCTAATGGCAGTAATTGAGGATTAAAAATATGGCGAAAAAAATATTGTTTGATTCAGAAGCAAGAGAGAAATTATTAAAAGGTATAAATACCCTGACTGATGCTGTGGCTGCAACACTTGGTCCAAAGGGCAGAAATGTGGCACTGGATAAAAAATGGGGTGCTCCTAATGTAGTTCATGATGGAGTGACTGTAGCTAAGGAAATTGATTTAGAGGATCCATTTGAGAATATGGGAGCACAGCTTATAAAAGAGGCTGCATCTAAAACTAATGATGTAGCTGGGGATGGGACAACTACTGCAACTGTTTTAGCCCAGGCTATGGTAGTAGAGGGGCTTAAGAATATAACTGCTGGGGCAAACCCAATGATTTTAAGAAAAGGAATGGAAAGGGCAGTAAATACTTTAGTAGATGAACTTAAAAAGATGAGCAAAAAGCTGGTGACTTCTGAAGAGATCCAGCAGGTAGCAACAATCTCTGCCCAAAATGAAGAGATTGGAAAGATAATTGCAGAGGCTATAGGTAAAGTTGGTAAAGATGGGGTAATTACAGTTGAGGAGGGACAGAGTTTAGAGATGGGGGTAGCTTATAAAGAGGGTATGGAGTTTGATAAGGGATATGCTTCTGCTTATTTTGTGACTGATTCTGATAAGATGGAAGCTAGTTTAGAGGATCCATACCTTTTAATAACTGATAAAAAGATCTCTTCTATGGCAGAGCTGATGCCATTTTTAGAAAAATTTGTACAGACCAGCAAGACTTTAGTAATTATTGCAGATGAGGTTGAGGGTGAAGCTCTGGCTACACTGGTTGTAAATAAACTGCGGGGCTCATTTAATGTGTTAGCAGTTGGGGCACCTGGATTTGGGGATAGAAGAAAAGAGATGTTAGAAGACATTGCGATTTTAACAGGAGGGACTGTGGTTTCTGAGGATACAGGCAGAAAGCTAGAGAGTGTAGAGGTTGAGGATCTGGGAAGGGCAGGCAGGGTAACTTCTGATAAAGATAATACTTTAATTGTTGATGGTAAGGGAAGTAAGAGCAAGATTGATGGAAGGATTGCCCAGATAAGAAAAGAAATTGAAGCTTCTGATAGTGAGTTTGATAAAGAGAAACTGCAGGAGAGATTGGCAAAGCTAACAGGCGGGGTAGCTGTTATAAATGTTGGGGCTGCAACTGAGATTGAGATGAAGGAGAAAAAAGAAAGGGTAGTGGATGCAGTAGCTGCAACTAAAGCTGCAATTGAGGAGGGGATAGTAGCTGGTGGAGAGATTGCACTTTTGAGGGTGGCTAAAGCGCTGGATCAGTTAAAATCTGCAGTTGATGAGGAAAGAGTTGGGGTAGAGATTGTGAGAAGAGCTTTGGAGCAGCCATTTAGGAGACTTATCCAGAATGCAGGGCTGGATGAAGGAGTAGCTTTAGCAAAAGTGCTGGAGGCTTCTGGGAATTTGGGGATTGATGTTAATGATGGGAAGCTTAAAGACTTAGTGAAAGCTGGGGTTATTGATCCAGTTAAGGTAACAAGGAGTGCTTTGCAAAATGGTGCATCTGTTGCAATTATGGTTATGACAACTAATGTTTTAATAACAGATGCTCCTGAGAAGAATCCTCCTGCAATGCCTGTAGGTGGTGGTATGCCTGGAATGGGTGAATATTAAAGAATTTAGAGTTTAGAATGCAGAATTAAGAATATTTTGGGAGCTTCCTGAGGGAAGCTTTTTTTATGGAAATACAATATAATCTTTTGACTTATGAGTGAAGGGTTAATTGAGAGAAGACAGACAAGAGCTGTGAGGGTTGGGGAGGTTTTTATTGGTGGAGATAGTCCAATTCTAGTGCAGACTATGGCTAATGAGAAAACTTATGATGTCCCAAAGGTTGTTTCCCAGATTGTTAATTTAAAAAGAGCCGGGGCTGAACTTGTACGGGTAACTGTTGAAACTATGAGGGATGCTAAAGCTTTACCTGGTATTAGGCAGGGACTTAATGATTTAGGAGTAGGCGTGCCCCTTTCTGCAGATATTCACCATAGGGGGACAGGGTTGGCATTAGAGGCTGTTAAGTGGGTTGATAAAGTGAGGGTAAATCCTGGACTTTTGGCTTTTGGGGATGGCAGGACTGAAACTAAAGATGAGTATACCCCTTTAGAGATTGAGCAAAGGCATGAGGAGAATAAAAAAGCTTTAGAGCCAATTATTAAATCCTGTAAAGAGAGAGGAGTGGCTATGAGGATTGGGGTAAACCATGGTAGTCTATCCAATATGATGATGGTTAGGTTTGGAGATACACCATTGGGGATGGTTGAGTCAGCCTTAGAGTATATTAAACTTTGTGAAGAATTGGATTTTAAAGACATAATTGTTTCACTTAAAGCCAGCAGAGTTTCTGTAATGCAGGGTGCAAACAGGTTGATGGTTAAGAGAATGGATCAGGAATCTATGGACTACCCTCTTCATTTAGGTTTGACTGAGGCTGGAAATGGACAGGAAGGAAGGGTTAAATCAGTGGCTGCACTAGGGCCACTTTTACAGGAAGGGATTGGAGATACTATAAGAGTATCTTTGACAGAAAACCCAATTAATGAGTTGTCAGTATGCTTTGATCTTTTACAGGCTTTGGGTATTAGAAAAGAGAAGGCTGAGATTATTGGTTGTCCCAGCTGTGGAAGAACTAAAATTAACCTAGAACCTCATTTAAATGAATTAAAGAAGAGAGCCGCGCACTTAAAAGATTTAACTTTGTCTGGGATGGGTTGTGTGGTGAATGGTCCTGGGGAATCAGCTGATTCAGATTATGGATTTATTGGATTAGGGGAAGGAAAAGTTGCAATTACCAGGGGCGCAGAACAGGTATTGGCTGGGGTAAACGAAGATCAGGCAGTGGAGAGTATTATTGAATTAATAAAAGCTGATGGAAGATGGGTGGATCCACCTAAAGATGTAGTATGATAAGTTTATGGCAAAGAAACCAAGGTATGAGGGGGCTACTTCTAAGGATAAAAAAAAGTTTGCACCTTTTTTGTCAGAGGATGAAGAGTTAGTTATTGCCACAGGATATGGGAAGACCTACATGAGGCATAGGTTTTTTTACTATATTTTATTTCCAGGGGGAGTATTTTTTTTAATTTTTGTAGCATGGGCTTATTTTACTCAGGGTAATTTAGCATATGGAATGCTTTATGGACTAGTTGCAGCGTTAATTGCAGCCTATATTAAAACTGTTTGGACTTATCATTCCCATAGGTATTTGCTGACAACAAGAAGGGTAATTATCAAAAATGGCTATTTTTCTGTAAAGCTATCCTCTGCTTTGTATGACAAGATTACCCATATTGAAGTGATCCAAAGCTTTTTAGACAGGATTATTATGAAGCATGGGACAGTGGTTGTGAATACAGCCGGAGCAAATAAAGACGAGCTTAAGCTTATAAATGTTGATTCCCCAATTGAGTTTAAAAATATGCTGGAGAGGCTTATAAATAGGGAGAGGGAACAATTTGGCAGGCCAACAGGGTCTGTGGTGACCTTAGAGGGTGAGTTAGTTGAAGAGAGATAGTTTTTTGGTAATGTCTGGAGCCTTGGTAGTTTTTGCAGGTAAGATGTTTAGATCCAGTGGAGCAGGAGTTGGGGCTGGTAATTCAACTTTTGGTGTTTGGGTAGGTTTGGGTTTTTGAGGGAAGAAAGAAGCTGGACCTCCAACTGGGGCCTGGGTTGTAGCAGTACCATAAGTTTTAAAATCTGCTTCTGCAGGGTAATTTCTAAGGGTAGGGAGGAAAGCTACTGGGTCAATCTTTGAACCTTCTTTGGTGACTTCTAAATGGGTATGAGGGCCTGAAGTATGGCCAGTTAAGCCAATTTCTCCTAAGATAGATTCTTCTGAAACTTCAGCCCCTTTTTGGGTATAGATTTTTCCCATATGGGCATACAAAGATTTATAGCCATATCCATGGTCTACTTCAACTACAAGTCCTAATCCCCAAAAATTAAAGCCTGCATTGGAGACTATACCTTTAGCAATTGGTTTGATAGGCATACCCAGTCCTGAGGCAATATCAATTCCAGGGTGAAAGCTTGAGAAGTGGGTAGAGAGATAGCCTGGATGAGGTAGCTGAAAGGTTAGAGGAGACTCTGTTGCACCTACAGTTTGGGTTTGAGAAGCAGAGGTTGCTTCTGGCTGCTGTTGGGCTAAAGCTTTAGATTGGGTAATAGGTGGATAGCCAAATTGAGGCTGCAGATTTAGCAGAAAGGTTGCAAGAAATAACCCCAAAGCAATTTTGTTTGAAAATTTGCTGAAGTGCGGGGATGAGGGCAGCCATTTAGATGGTCGTCCTTTTTGCATCAAAAATCCTGCATAGAGCAGGACAAGTGCAAATATTAACACAAACTGGTCATTAAGTCAAATGAAGAAGAAGGCAGACAGAGGTTAATTTTTAAATCCTGTCTGCCTTACTTTACTTAAATTATTACTTTTTTAGACAGTACTTCTTGATAACATTCTGCCTATAAAGAGGACTGCCAGTGAACCTACAACTGCAACTATAAAGGAGCTTAGGTTAAAGCCTGTGACTCCAACTCCAAATATTAGGTTGCCTAACCATCCCCCAACTAATGCTCCAACAATGCCTAAGACAATTGAACCTAGTATTCCTCCGCGGGAAGGCCTGGGGTCTAATAGGTTTGCTATTATTCCTACAATAAGCCCAAATACTATCCAGGCAAGTATATCCATAAAACCATCACCTCCTAATTTATTGTTTATACTAAATTAACTAAATTAAATAAGATTAAAACAAATTTTAGGTAAGGAATAAGAAAGACAAATTGGTAATGGTACAATGGAATTTATTATGAAAAAGACTTTGGTAACAATACTTATTTTTTTGAGCATAATAGCTTTAATTTTGCAGTTTGGGATAAGACCTTTAGAAGGGCTTTTGAATTTAAAAGAGCGGGCAGGGTTAAGAGTTGAATCAACCCCTAAAACAAAGATTTTTATAGACAACAAAGAGGTGGGGGAAGTTCCATATCAGGAGGAGAATTTTTCAGAGGGTGAGTATTTAATTAGTCTAAAGGATGAAGCAAGCGGGTCTGCTACTTTGTGGAGTGGGTATGTCAAGCTAAATGGGGGGACTTTGTCTGTAGTTAACAGGGATATCCAAAAAACCCAGGCTTTATCTTCAGGTGAGGTGATAACTTTAGAGAAAGGAGCGGGAGTGACTATAATTTCTAATCCATCAGGAGCAGAGGTTTTAATGGATGGGGTGATAATTGGCAGAACTCCACTTATATATACAGAGATCATTTCTGGTGAGCATCAGTTTTTACTGTCTAAAGACAGCTTCTTAAAAAGGACAATCAGGGCTACTTTAATAGATGGATATAATTTAACCTTGAATGCAGATTTAGCAATTTCTGAGGCTGAATTAACTAAGCTTCCTACTCCTCCAGTAACTGCTTTGCCACAGGTTTTAATTAAGCAGACTCCAACTGGGTTTTTGAGGGTGAGGGATAAAGCAAGTTTGAATGGGAAAGAGATAGCCCAGGTTAAACCTGGGGAGAGTTTAACTTTGCTTGAAGAGAGTGGAGAGTGGTTTAAGGTCAGGTTGCCTGATGGACAAGAGGGATATATTTCTTCCCAATATGCTGAAAAAAAGAATCAATAAGAGTGGTATAATAAGCACTATATGGGTAATATAGTTGGAAATGTAGAAGAATTATTAGAGGATAAAAAGAAAACCCGTTCTAAAGAAGAGGTAGATAAGTTAATGGCGGAGATAAGAAAACATGCTAAAGAAAATGCAAAGCATCTTAAAGGCTGGGATTCACTTAAGGCTTTGAGAGAAATCCGTTATGGTAAAGGATGATAGTTGTTGATACATCTGTAGCCTTTAAATGGTTTGATCCTACTGAAGATTTTAGTTTAGAAGCAGAAAAAATCCTCAAAGACCATCTTGCTGGGAAGAATATTATTATAGTTCCGGACTTATTCTTTTATGAACTAGCAAATAGTTGGGCTACAAAAAGTGAATTAACACTAAATAAAATTACACGCAATTTTAAGGATTTGGAGAAAATTAAATTACTGGTAGAGATAATTGATTTAAAATCTGTATCCAAAGCAGCGAAGATGTCCAAGAAATGTCGAGTATCTGTTTATGATGCTATATATGCAGTTTTGGCAAAAGAAAAGGGTTGTAATTTAATAACAGCAGACTCAAGATTTGTTAAACAAGTTGGTCTGGCTTTTGTGAAAGATTTGGGTGAGTTTGGCGAGAGGAAGAATTAATGACAGTAATTAAAAGTAAATTATTAAGTCATAAAGCAAAAAGAAATTTAGTCTTCAAAACTGGAGAAGAAATATTAGTGGAAAAGAAAAATGGATGGCTAAAAAATCTAGAAAAGAAGAGGTGTTAAGCTAATTTACCCTTTGAGGGTACTTATTGAGTACATAACAAATTTTTCTAGGTGGAGTAAATTGTTATCTAAGATAGATGTAGCTACCTTTTCATGAGTTTAGGAGGTTTGTTTAAGCCACCTTTGCGAAGCCATTCTGCTTCATTTGGAAATTGGTCTAGATGATAGATGACTGTAGGTGGGAGTTGAGCTTTATAGAGATCATACAAAGTTATTGGTGTTCTTTCGCTACCATGTCCAGGAAATCCTCTGGCACCGATTGATTCTTTTAATTCAGGTATTCTTGGCATACAAAACGATTTGTACTCTTTTAATAAGAAATTGTCAACTCAGGCTCCTAAATAATAAATAATTCCGATGACCATGACTAGCCAGAGGATGACTGTAATTAATAAAGGTTTATCTGTTAAGAGAACTCTTTCTGGTGACTCCCCTTCTTTTTTCTCATAAATAATATAGAGGTATCTCATGACTCCATAGATAACTACTGGGATTGTGGCCATTAAGTATTTAGCCTGGGTGAAAGGTAGGGAGAAGTTGTCAAATAAATATAAAAGCCTGGGGCGGGCAAAGATTGGAGGCTGAAGAAAGGTAAAAAAAGCATAGGCAAGCCAGGTTGAGTTGGCAAACATAGCTGTTAAGATATCTAAAAGATTTTCTGGGTAGTGAAGCAAAGTTTCCCTGTGCTTTGAGGCCTGAGCCTGGAGTAAAGTTAGCTCTGAGCGCCTTTTTCCAATTGCCAAAAAGAGGGCAAAGGAGATAACAGTCAGTAAAAACCAGACATTAAGGTGGGCATTAACTGCCCAAACTCCTGCATAAATTCTTAAAACAAATCCTGCTGCTATGGCCATGACATCAAGTAAAATAATTTGTTTGATGTAGGCTGAGTAAAAAACCTGGAGGATTATATAGGCTACTACTGCTAAGAAAAATGAGGGCGAGAGCTTGTACGAGAGGGGGAAAGTTATGACAATTAGCAAAAGCGCTATGATCAGCGCCACATTGACAGGGATGGCACCTGAGGCAATAGGGCGATTTTTCTTGAAAGGATGAAGCCTGTCTCTTTCAATATCAAAGATATCATTTAATAGATAGGTAGCTGAGGTAGCAGAGCAAAAGAGGAAAAAACCTGCAGTAGCGCTCATGACTGAGTAGGGGTTGTCTAATAATCCTGAAAAGATAAGTCCTGCAAAGATAGCAAAGTTTTTAATCCATTGTCTGGGCCTGACAGCTTTTAAAAGGGAATATATAAATGTTAATCCTTTTCCTGTTTGTAAAAATGAAGCCATAGAATTAGGCCTAATATAACTACCCCGGCTGTGAGTACTGTAAAAAGCTTACCCTGACTAGAAAGGGTAGTTGATAACAAGCCCAGAATAGCACAAGATATTAGGTAAAACAAGGAAATCCTCTGATGAGACCAGCCTTTATTTAGTAAAAGGTGGTGGAGGTGCTGCTGGTCTCCAATAAAGGGCAATTTTTTTTGTAGTATCCTTCTGAAAAATGTATATAGAAAATCAGTTGTGGGGACAAGCAAGACCAAGAGTGCTGTTGCCAGTTTGGCCCCTGAAAGGATAGAAAGGGTGGCAATCATAAAGCCTAAGATGGTTGAACCTGAGAAGCCTGGAAAGATTTTGGCCGGGTACCAATTGAAAAATAAAAACCCCAAAGAGGTACCAGCTGTGATTAAAGAGAGGGTTTGGATGTATTGCTGATTTGTCTCACCCCTTAAAATGAGTTTGCTTGATAGTAAAAAAATGGTGAGTGAGGCTACTAAGATTATTGAGGGCATCTGGCCATCCACACCTTTGGACCAGTTAATAATATTCATCATCCAGACAATCCAAACCAGCGCTAAAAGGTCTGCAAAAAGAAGGATTTGGTGGGAGCCAAAAAAATTAACAGGGATAATGAGTTGGTCCAGATGGATAAACCCGCCAAAAGGGTTGGTCACAAAGGTAATCCCTACACCTGAAATGACCACAATTGCTGCTGCAATAATTTGGAAAAAAAGTCTGGAGATAGGACTAAAGTTTTTTAAGGCATCATCCAAAAGGCCAATTGCTAAAAGTAAAAGCATGGCAAAAATGATGCCTAAGATATGTTTATCCAGGGGGACAAAAAAAAGAATTGAAAAAAAGATAGCCAAGAAGATAGGCAGGCCTCCTGCCCTGGGAACTACCCTTTTTTGGATGTGGGCTGGGTGAGGACGGGTATTGGGATCATCAACTAAGTTATATTTCCTGGCAAAGATGATTGTAAAAGGGATTGTAACAACTGTTATTAAAAGGCTTACTAAAAAAGGCAAATATGTATCCATTAGATGAAGGTAAATATTATCTTAAGTGAGGTTAAAAGGATCAAAAATGAGGTAACGGTTGTGGTTATGCTGAGAATCCTTTTTAGAAGGATTTGGGAAGGGTGAAGGTGCCAGGAAACAATTGAATTGATAAGCATAATCAGGATCATGATTGAGACTAAAATTAAAAACTGGGTTAATGTGGCAAGCTGAGAGGTTCCCCACGAGAGGGAGTAAAAAAGCGGCAGCTGGGAGGGAAGATAAGGGTAGCTTATTACCCAGGTAAGAAGGATTAATAAGGCCATAGATAAAATTAAAGTTATTGAGATAAAGGAATATTTATCCTGAGAGTTATAGAAATTGCTAAATTTTTTTAAAAGGCTTGGCATGTATTAAGTTAAACGGGCTTTATTGGTTACCCTAAATTCCAAGTACCTGCCAAACATTAATGAAGTCTGGGCATCAATTGCAGGAATAGTGGAGATTGTTACTAAAACTACTGGTAAGAGAAGCCATTGGATATAGGACCAGGCTTTTTTAAAGATAGACCAGTTTTTAGGGCGGGGAGGGACTGTTTTTTCATGGACAAAGATAGTAGCAAAGAGACCCATGAAGGCAATGGTTAGAATCCAGGAGGAAACAATTGGTAAGTTTATAGCAACTGCTGACTCTGAGTAAGAAGGATTAATATAGGGAATAATAAGCCCTGCAAAGGTAACTAAAAGTGCCAATGTCCCCCATTTTAGATTTGCCCAGACTACAAATAGAAGTTTGTCAGTTTTGTTCCAAAAATCTATATCAGTACGTCTAAAGTATTGCTTAAAAACATAAGGGATGTGTTCTACACCATAAGCCCATCTTTTAAGCTGTAAATACTGGTTTTGGAAGGTTTTGAAAAGGGAAACATCCAAATTTGCGTCAGCTGTGATAGGTAGGTAGTGGGGAATGACTTTATAATCCCCATTGAAGTGGAAGTAGGCTTTCCAGTAAAAACCTGAGTCATCATTGACTTTATCAGGCATCCATCCTCCAATGTCTATTAAGGATTTTAAGTTAATAGATAAAGAGGAGAAGTTTTGATATTTATCAGAGCCAACCATTTCTGCCAGCTGCCAGAAAGCAGTGCCTGTGGCAATAAGACGCATAGGGGTGGGGGCCTGCCAGTAGTTGTTGTAGTATAAAAATGAACCAGTGTAGGTCCTTTTATCCCTGATATCCTCTGGTGTTTCCAAGTATTTATATAATGCCCCTGCTAAAAACTGGGGGTGGATAACAAAATCTGCATCCAGAGTGGTGACAAAGACTTTTTCAGGAGAAATCCCTAGCTTTTTAAACTCCTCAGAGGCATTTTTAATCATCCAGTTTCTGTTTGAGCCTGGACCTTTAACTTCACCGCTCTGGAGTTCATGAATTGTAGTAAAAACTCCACCAATGGATTTTTTATATCTTTCCAGAAAATCAATAATTTCTTTGACCTGGTCTTTATCTGCAAAAGCCTCAAAACCTACTGCTAAAAATATTTTGTCTTTGGGGTAATTTGAATTAGCTATGGCCTCAAAAGCCGGGGCTAAAACTTCTAAAGACTCTTTATATGAGGGTAAAACTAAAATGTGATAATACTCTTCCCAAACTTTGGGGTAGTCTTTTTTAATTTTTTCCAGCCAGGGCTGGGCTTTTGCCCAGATAAGTTTTCTATAGCCTACAATAATTAAAATTGAGATCCTTAAAGCTGAGATTAACCAATAAACATCTGCTATGACTATAAAATAAGCTACAGCAAAAGGGAGGGTTAGGGATAACCAAAAAGGAGAAGTGAGGGCAATCCAGGTCATGGCACCTGGGAGAATCTCTAAAGCCCGCTCAATTTTGGTCTCATGTTTTCTGACAAAGTTTAATTCAGCGCGCTCTGAGATGATGTATCTTCTGGACATTAAATGGTGGAGGGTTAAGCCTACACCTGAGCCTAATAAGAATACTCCCAGGAGAGTATTTAGGGGTTGGGGCATAAAAAACTGGCCCAGAAAACCAATTATGAAGCCTGAGATTATTAAAAATATTCCATAAAGGGAGTGGAGAGGATTTTTAAAAAGTCTGTTGAGGGCTTCTCCAATAAAGAAAAAGAAGACAAGTCCTGCTAGAAATAGTACAAGAATTCTCATCTATAGATAATAATAGCTAAATTTATGATTAAAAGTTAGTAGTTTATTCCTTGGTAAGTTTAGTGAATTTGAAGGGTGATTGCAAATTAAGATGGGCTTTGAGGAATTACAAATTCTGCTCTAACATAAGGAGGTTTTACAAACTCAGCAAGTATAAGTTCCTTATGGTTTCTAGCTTCAACTCTATAAAAGGGTTTTAATTCTTCTTTTTCAGGGATTTCACCCATGTAGGTATGCCATCCTGGGAAAAACCTCTCACGAGCTTGACGGGCATCTCTAGCAGAGAAGGTATAAGGACCAGCCATGAAAGCTGGATTATTGATAAGGAAGGTTTCAAATTTGTTCCTCCATTCTAATGGAGTGAGGATTTGACCTGGATTTATTTCTGATTCAGTCATTCTCAGTCAATTCTATATAAATCAGTTAGATTGTCAAGATAGTCTAAAAACTTTTTTTACATTCTCTGTAGTTTGGTTTGCTACTTCCTCTAAAGAAATTCCTTTAATTTGAGCAATAAGCTGGACTATTTCTCTGACTGTTTGAGGTTCATTTCTTTTTCCCCTATTTGATTGGGGAGGTAAGAAAGGGGAGTCTGTTTCTAAACAGATTCTATTTAAGGGTAAGTCTTTAGCAACTTGTCTTAGGTAGTCATTTTTGGGATAGGTTATTGGAGCTGCGAAAGACACAAGGAAGTCTTTGAACTCGTTACTTGTTGCTCGTTGACTAGTTGGCTCGAGGCCGGAGTAGCAGTGGAGGATGCCTTTGTAGCCTGAAACCATATCCAAAGCTTTGGTCCAGCACTCCACATTTTGTGGGTCTTTTGACCTGTCATCTCTGACATGGATTATTAAGGGAAGGTTTAGTTTTTTGGCTAAATCAATTTGAGATTGGAAAAGTTTAACCTGTAAATCTTTCAATTGGTCTTCTGAGTAAGTAGAGGGGATCCAGTCAGGGTTTAAGCCAAAGAAGAAATCCAGGCCGCATTCACCAATTCCAATTACTTTTTGAGGGTTTTTCTGGTAAATTGCTTCTAATTTTTGAATTGCAGCTTCAAGTTTTTGCGGGGTGTCATATTTGAAAGCATCATGGGGATGGATTCCTGCAGTTGAGTAAAAAACTATTTCATTTTCTTTGAAGTGAGTAGATAAAGTATCCAATTGGTTTAGGGACTCTTCTGAGGTATCTAAATCTGTACCTACATTAAAGATAATAGAGATTCCAGCCTGCTTTGCCCGATCTAAAACTTCTTTTAGATCTTCTTTGAATGAATCCCAAAAAAGATGAGCATGAGTGTCTGTTAGCATAAATTAAATATAATCTTCAACTAAAGGCCAGAATCTTGGGTGTTGAGTATGGAGTGGAGTGGGAAGATTGTCTTTGGTAAACCAACCTATTTCATCCATATATTTAGGTTCTCCAATTTTAACTTTTTTTGCATCAACTCTGGCTACAAAAATAAGTGCTATCCAATGGGTTTTCTTGCCTTTGTTTTTTCTTAAAACATTGTGGGCTCCTAAATATTTTAGATCTAAAACAGTGGTGCAGTACTCTTCTTTAATTTCTCTTCTTACACCTTCTTCAAACTCTTCCCCATGTTCTAAAGAGCCTCCACCTGCATCCCAGTTTCCCTGTTCATCCTGACAAAGTTTGCTTCTTTTATGAAGCAGAAATCTGCCTCTGCCGTCATGGCAAAAGAAAACACATGTCACTCCAATATAATCTACACCTTTTTTAAGCTGAGGTTTTTGTTTCATTAGCTAATCTTGGGAAAAGGGGAGGGCCTGCTTTAATTTTTCCCTGGTATTGGGTTAATATTTTTTCTGAAGTTTGGGGTAAAAAGGTTTGTAGGTTAAAACCAATCCTTTGAATTAACTTTACTAATTCATCTAAAGTTTCTTTTAGTTTATCCCCTTTTTGCTCCCAGGGCTTTTCCTGGTTAATCCTTTGGTCTGCAAGAGAAATTGTTTTCCAGATCCAGGCTAGAGCTTCATTAAATTTATATTCTTCTAGCAGTGTTTTTACTTCAGGATCAAATTCTTCTATTGGCCTTCCAGCTTCAAAGCCTGAATTTTCTGCAAGTTTTGCAACCCTTGCAACTAAATTACCCAAACCATTTGCTAGATCTGCCGTGTAGATTTCTTTAAAGCGCTCTTCTGTAAAATCTCCATCAGAATCTATAGGGATTTGTGAGAGCAGGTAATATCTAAATGGTTCCAGACCATATGTATCAATCATTACAAATGGGTCTATGACATTGCCTAAAGTTTTAGACATCTTTTGTCCTCCTGAGGTAATAAAAGAGTGGATTAAGATTTGTTTGGGAATTGGTAACCCTGCTGATAAAAGCATTGCTGGCCAATAAACTGTATGAAACCTATTAATATCTTTTCCAATAATATGTAGGTCTGCAGGCCAGTATTTTTTCCAACCATCTTTATCTGTTCCAAAACCAATGCCTGTCATATAGATATTTAGAGCATCAAACCAAACATAGATGATTTGGGAAGGATCATCTGGAACAGGGACACCTACTCCTTTAGCTCTCTCTTTTGACCTAGAAACACTGAAGTCTTGCAGGCCTGATTTTATAAAAGATAGAGCCTCTTGTCTTTTATTTGCTGGGGTTATTTTTAATTCATTAGATTCAATAAGTTTAGTTAGCTGGTCCTGATATTTGGATAATTTGAAGAAATAGTTTTCTTCTTCTACTAATTCTGGTTTTTTTTGATGGATAGGACAAAGACCATTTTCTAATTGGGTTTCATCCTTGAATTCTTCACAGCCGACACAATAAAGACCTTTATAAGATTTTTTATAAATATCCCCAGATTCAAGACATAATTTCCAGAGTTTTTGGACACCTGGCCAGTGTGTTTTTGGGTCTGAACCTCTTTGAAAAATATCTAAATCTATGCCTAAAGTTTCAAAAGCAAGTCTAAAAACTTCAGAATTTTGATCCAGGAATTTTTGAACTTCTATACCTTCTGCTTCTGCTGCCTGGACATTTTTAAGGGCATTTTCATCTGCACCAGAAAGTAGAAGAGTTTCTTCCCCTAAAGCCTGGTGAAACCTTTTGACTGTGTCAGCCTGGAAATATTCCAGTGCATGGCCAATATGAGGCTTGCCATTTACATATGGTATAGCTGTTGTTAGGTAAAATTTGTTCATCTTTTATGCCTTTGTCTTAATCTTGCAAACTTATTTTGTTTTATTGCATGGGTCAGTTTAGGGATTTTTGGGCTTCTTGTCAAACCCCGCGGGTGCCGGGGTAAGCCTTTTTTGGGTATAAAGAAGAATAAAAGGATAGTTAAAAGGACAATCAGGGCATAAATATAGGGAGATTTTTGGTTTAGGGCAAGCTGGAGTGAGGCCATAAGTACTCCAAGACCTATACAGAAGCTTCTGGGGATATAGTTTAAAAAGATGTTTACAAAAAAGGTGGGGATAAAAAGGATGAGGGTAAAAATTAAGATAATTTGCCAGGTTTTTGATTCAATCCAGGATTTGGGAGCAGGGGTGAAATAGATAAAGAAAAAAAGGATTAAGGATAAAAGAATGAAAATTAAGAGGTTTCTTAAAGGGGCCATTAAGTAAATTGTAGCCTAAATACCTACTACTTCAAAGGTGGAGCCAGTTGGGCCTTTTTGGACTTCAATCCTGACTGGGAACTCTTCTTTTAATTCCTCAAGGTGGGTGATAATGACAATTTTTTCAAAATCATCTTTGATAGCATCTAAAATTTCTATTAATCTTGTGCGCCCCTGGGCATCCTGAGTACCAAAGCCTTCATCTATGACTAAAAACTGAAGTCTGGCACCTGCCCTGTTTGAGAGAAGCTTGGAGATAGCAAGCCTGATGGCAATATTGACCCTGAAAGCTTCACCACCAGAGTAGAGCTCATAAGAGCGCTCACCCATCTCATCTGAGATAATGATGTCCAGGGTTTCTACTAAAGAGCGCTCCTTTGTGCCATCAATTGTTAAAACTTTGGTCTTGGTTTCTTTTTGAGTTTCCAGAGAAATTTTCATCCTGCCTTCTGTTAATTTATCCAATAATCTGTTGGCTTCATCCTCAATTTCAGGGATAGCTCCCTCTATAATCATGGCCTGGATGCCTTTTTTGCCAAAAGCTAAGCTTAGTTCTTCAAAGACCTCTTTGTCTTTGGTGAGTGAGGATTTTTCATTAGTTTTTTGTTTGAAAAGCTGTTCCATCTGCGTGACCCTTGATACCAGGGTAATAGCCTGCCCATACTTTGACCTTAACTCCATTAATTTTTCTGTAAGATCTGATTTTTTATTATTTTTATTGATGAGTATTTCTTCTGTTTCCAGAAGTTTTTTGGAATAAGTTTCCAGGTCATTTGCATAATTTGAGGATTTTTCTAGTTCCAACTGCTTAGCTTTATAAATCTTTTGCAGGTCTGAGATGGCTTCTGTCTGGGCTTTTAAAGTTGCTTCTGATTGGGTTAATTTAAGATAAAAGCTTTTATATGCTTCTAATTTATTTAATTCTTCTAAGATAATTTGGTAATTTTGAGTCTTTTTTTCTAAAAGGGCTATTTCTTTTTGCAAGATATCCACTTTTTGTTGTTCAGGGAGGACAATAGTCTGATATTTTTTAACTTTTTCATCTATATCTTTTAATTTTTTATTATTTTCTATAATTATTTTCTGATTTTTTTCTATAATTATTTTAGCCTCTTTTTGGCTAATACTACCGCCACAAGTAGGACAAATATTTTTTTGTGATTTTAATTTATTAATTTGAATATTTGCTTGTTCAACTTCTGTTTGAAGAGCTTTTGCTTCCAGCTCAAGGGTGTTGATTGCATCTTTTCTTTTATTTTCTCTTTCTAATAAAAGTTTTTGGATATCTGATAATTCATCTTTTATTTTTAAAAGCTGTGAGCGCTTTTTTTCTAAATCCTGTTTTTCTTCATCCAGTTTTTCTATTTTTTTATAGTTTTCTAAGATTTCATCCTTTTTTTCTAAAATAGATTTAAATTCTTTTTGGGCTTCTTCTTTTAGCTGTAGCTGTATTTTTAGATCTGTAAGCTCATTTTTTAAAGAGGAATATTTTTCTTTTTGTTCTTCCAGGGATTTTACTTTAGTATGTAAGAATTGTTTTTGTTCCTCAATTTCTTTAATCTCTAATTCTTCTTTTTTTATCTCTTTTTGGGTATTTTCACCCTCGATTTTAATTACTGATAAATTTTTCTCCCTTTCATCTTTTTGGGAGAGCTCTGCTTCTATTTCTAAGAGTTGATAATCAAGTAAAGTTAATTTAGTCTGGGCCTCTTTAGATTTTTCCTTGGCTTTTTCTTCTAATTTATCATAGTGGTCCAAACCTAGAATATCTGCCAGAATCCTTTTTCTGTCTGTTGGGCCCCTGGTTGTGAATTCATCTGCATGCCCCTGTCTTAGAAAAGCTGAGTTTGTGAAGGTTTCATAAGAGAGGTGAAGGGTTTGGATAATTTTTTGTTGGGTGGCTTTAATTGTGCCCTCTGTTAAGTTGTGGGAATTTGACCAAAGTTCTAGGGAGGTTGAACCACCACCTTTTTTAGACCTTCTTCTTTTTACTGTATAGAGGTGGTTATCCAATTCAAATATAAACTCAACCTGCATTTCAGTTTGGCCAAGCCTGACTAAATCATCTGAGGAGTCTCCAGCCCTACTTGAGCCCCAGACACACCAGGTGATAGCATCTAAAAGGGAGGATTTGCCTGCACCATTTAGGCCTGAAATGGCAGCAAGCTTGAATTTAGTAAAATCCAACTCAGGAGTATTTTCTCCATAACTTGTGAAGTTTGATAAATTTAATTTAACAGGTATCATGTTATAGTATTTTTAGTGATAAAGTTACTCTTCTCGAAAGAGGCTCTAAAAGTATATGCTAGTTTTTTAATTAACATTTCAGCAGCTTTGTTCCTGACTATTTTTATTTCAAGCTCAGTTTTTGATTTGATCCTAAGGGCATTTTCAACTATAATATACCTATATTTAGCAATATTCCTTGAAAGGAGTTCAAGATGAATTTGGATCAGTTTAATGAAATAGTTAACAGAGCCCAGATAGGAAGTGCGATTCTTATTATAGTTTTTGTGATTGCTTTTCATTTTTTTGGCAGAAAGGCTACTAAAAAATAGCAGTATGTTTTATTCTATTTCAACTATTAGTACTGATATAATTGCCACTATCTTTACTGTAATTGCTGCTATTTTAATTTTTACTGTATTTAGGAAAGACATCGAGTCTTCTAAGAAAAAATAGTTTAGTCTTCATAAGCAGGTGCCCAGTATAGTAAATCCAAATATATTTGACAAATGACCTATAGAGTAGTAATATACCCTAAATTATGGCAACGAATTTAGAAATATTAGCAAAAGAATATAGTAGATCTGGACAGCCAGGCATAGCAGATAGCCTGATGGGTTTAGCCCAGATTTCAAGGCAGCTTGGGATAGAAGCTTTCCCCACAGGATTAAAAACATTTTCTGATGGGGCAAGACAGGCTTTAATAAAAGATGGTGCAGTAATTTATCCTTTGAGAGGATCAACTATTGAAACCCAAAGGGAAATGCAGAGAGAAAAAGGAAAACCCTCTTTTTATTATGTTGTAAATGGTGATGAAAGGTTAGTAGGGCGTCCCTCAAGGCTTTCTGAAGTTGCAATATACCCTGACCCAAAGAAGTTTTTTATACCCAATACTGGTGGTAAAGATCTGGAAACCCAGGAAGCATTAGCTGCAGAAGATGCAAATAAATTAAGAAAAAGACTAAAACAGAATGGAATGGATGTAGTTATTCCTGAGCAAGCAGCTACACTAACAGAATTAACCTTTAAACATTTAGATGAAACAGGAGTTTGGTTATTTGGTGAAAACTATGATTATCTTTTTGGCAGGACTAAAAACCCAACTAATGAATCTGGTTCCCTTGCTGCCTATGTTGGCTTTGCCAACCCTGATATCGGGCTTCGCGTCGTTGACTGGGACCGCGGTGATGGTGATGGCAGCATTCGTGTTGTCCGCCTGGTAGTGCCAAAAGACTAGTGAGTTGGATTTTTGGTAATTTTGTCTTCTTGAATATTGGTTTCCAAATTTTTAAACTATGAGGGAAACCCTCTATTAAAAAGTTTACACTTTTATAATATAAATAGTTAGGCAGTGAGGGATTAAACAAGTTTTTAATCTCCGCCTTTCTCTAGAATCTTCTAAAGTCAGAGTCCTGTATCGGATGGTATGGGAGTGAACTAAAAAGAAAAATTACTAGACACTACGTTTACTTTTCTTTTGTCCTTGGGTTTATGTTCAGGACGGATAAAATACAGTGGTAAGAGTAATCGAGCCACAGTGGTGAATGTTTACGGAAAAGTATACACAAGCGTCGGTTCCAATGCTGCCAATGTTGGCAATGCCAACCCTGATAACGGGCTTAACGTCAATGACTGGAACCGCGGTAATGGTAATGACAACATTCGTGTTGTCCGCCTGATAGTTTCTGGTAAAAAGTTTAGGGTAAGTTTTGCTTGGTGGACCTTATCCAGCCGCCAAGCATCTTACCTATTTCCTGTAAGTAAGCTTGAAGTTCTAGATATTTTTTATCAGTTAGACTCTGAGAATCTTTGCTTAACCTTAAAAGTATTTTTAGAAGATCTAATTTGGTGCTAATTTTTTGAAGTAATAAGAGTTTTTGGTTGGAGATGGAAACCGAAAATAATAATTCAAACATTTCCAGGGTTAAATTATCAAGTTTTTGGCCTAAGGTGTATCTTTTTGTTTTAGGAAAAGTAGTAAGAGAATGACTTAAACATTTGTAAAAATCATAAAGTTTGGTAAAAATTGGGATGTCAGGCTCAAATTTAGGCTGTGTGTGTGTGTGCTCATTTTTAAAAATTTATGGCTCCTAATCTAAGTTACTTGGATATTATCTCTCTTGAAAATATATTTCAAGCCTGGAGTGAATTTAAAAAAGGTAAGAGAAGAAGAAAAGATGTGCAGGAGTTTGAGAGGAATTTAGAAGATAACCTGTTTTTACTCTATGAGCAGTTGAAAAACAAAACTTACAGACATGGGACTTATCGGTCTTTTTATGTCCAGGACCCTAAGCAAAGACACATCCACAAGGCAGAGGTTAGAGATAGGGTGGTCCACCACCTTTTATACAAATATCTTTATAATTTATTTGATAAAAGTTTTATTTATGATTCATATTCCTGCAGGGAAGAAAAAGGCACGCATAAAGGGGTAAAGAGACTGGAAAAATTTACAAGGATTGTTTCTAAAAATTACTCAAGAGAATGTTGGGCTTTAAAGCTGGATATTAAAAAGTTTTTTGCTTCAGTTGACCATAAGATTTTCTTTAATCTTTTAAAGAAAAAAGTAAAAGATGAAGAGATTTTGGGGCTTTTAAAACAGATAATTAATAGTTTTTGTTCGTGTCACCCTGAACACAGTGAAGGGTATAATTCTAGGCATATATTCTTCGCTGTCGCTCAGAATGACAATAATCATAAAGGAATACCTCTTGGAAATTTAACTTCACAGGTTTTTGCAAATATTTATATGAATGAACTAGACCGCTTTATTAAACATAAATTAAAAATTAAATATTACCTAAGGTATGCAGATGATTTCTTAATTCTAGGTAGGGACAAGCAGTTGCTATCGCAACTCATTGTACCCATATCTAAGTTTCTGAATGAGAATTTCAAACTTGAGCTCCATCCTAAAAAGATTATCTTTAGAAAGTTAAGCTGGGGGATAGATTTTTTAGGCTATATTGTTTTACCCCACTACATTTTACCCAGGGTTAAAACAAAAAGAAGGATTTTTAAAAAGCTGGAAGAAAATAAGAATATGGAAAACTTTAACCAGAGTTTACAGTCCTATTTAGGATATCTAAGCCATGCGAGTAGTTACAAATTAAGACAATATATTCTTCGCTACGCTCAGAATGACATTAGCGGATTGGATCTTTTAACTTTCTAATATTTGAGCAGCAAATTGTTCAAGCATTTTTTGTTTTTCTTTGGGGTAATTTTTGGCTTCAAAGTATTTTTTTAAAGCTTCTATAGGGGTTAGCCTTTCTACTTCTTCCCCCTCTGCTAATCTTTGCCTGTCTAATTTTTCTACATTTCTTGAGATACCTGCAACAAAGTGGGCAGAAGAGAGGGCTTTTTTAATTTTATCCATCTGGATTTCACCTTCAACTGAGGTTGGGATATTAATTGTGAGCTTGATAATTTTTTCTGTGAGATCATATTTTTTCAGTTCCTGCAGGATAGCTGCAGTTGGTTCTTTTTCAACAGCTTTTAGGGTGATATTTATGCTTAAAAATTTTCTGCAGTTTGTGTCTATAAATTTATAGGAAGCATTATGTTTTTGGTCAATCTCTACTAGTATTATTCCTTTGTCTTCTTTTTCTTCACCAAAGTCTATCCTGTGGGGGGAGCCTGCATAGATAATGAGGGGTTTATCAGAAGGTTTTGAGAGGACCTGGTGTTTATGGATATGGCCTAAGGCGCCGTAAGATAGCCTTCTGTCCTGGATTAGAGAAAGGGGGATAGTGACATCATTTTGGATGGCCATACCTTTTTCAGAGCCATACTGGGCCCCTACAACTTCACAGTGGGAGAGAAAGATGGCAGGGGAAGATTTATCTAATTTGTTGTAAAGAATATTTAGTTTTTCACCAACAGTTTTGTAGTCATTTTTGTGAAGCCAGGGGAGGGTGACAATCTGGAGGTTGCCTGATTTTGTAGGAATATTTAAAAGCTCAGGAACCCTTGAGACATGGACATTGTCCATTTCTAAAGCAGAATAAATATCTAGGGTGTTAGCTTTACCCTCTGCATTTGGGGTGTCATGATTGCCAACTACTAAAACAATCGGGATTTTTTTGGCCATTTTTTTTATCCTAGCAGCAAAGCCTCTTTGCTGGGTTGGGTTAGGGTCCCTGGTTTTGTAAGCATCACCTGCAAAAACTACTGCATCAACATCTTCTTTTAGGGCAGTTTCAACTATAAAATCAAAGGTCTTGAAAAAATCTAAAAGCCTGGTGGAAAGTCCGGTAGCAGGATCTAACTTTGCATAATTTTCCATACCTATATGAATGTCTGAAAAGTGCAGCAGCCTCATGGACTTAAGATTATACCATTTAAAAAAGTGCGGGATTTTTTTACGCAAATCTTACAAAATATTGATATAGTTTGGAAAAACCGATGCTACAAAATTCAGGGCTTGATATTAAAAAATCTTCCAGGCATGAGGTTAAAGAGATAGAGGTGTCTGACGAGTACTCAAATTTAGTAAATTTGGCTTCTAAAAAAGACCTGGAGATTATCTTTTCCCAGGTTGGGATTGGAATTACTGTCCAAAAACCAAATGGTGAGTTGATGTTTGCCAATGATATTGGGGCAAAGATGATTGGTTTTAAATCTCCAGGAGAGCTTATAAATATCCCTGTTAAAAAAATTATGGAAAAATTCGAGGTTTTTGGTGAGGATGGAGGGAGTATTCCAATTGAAGCATTTCCAGGCAGGAGGGCCCTAATGGGTGAGTCACCAAAAGAGATGGTTTTGAAATTTAAGATTAAGGATTCAAAGGTAGAGAGGTGGGCATCTGTTAAGGCAACTCCTGTTTTTGATAAAGATGGAAGGGTGATTTTTGCAATAAATACTTTTAATGATGTTACAGAGAAAAAAAGGGTTGAGATTGAGCTTAGAAATTCTGAGGCCAGGTTAAAATTTTTAACTAAAGCCAGTAGGGTTTTAGCATCCTCTTTAGATTATAAAAAGACTTTAAAAAGTGTGGCCAGATTGGCAGTGCCTCATATAGCTGACTGGTATGCAATAGATATGCTTAATAATAAGGAGGTAGAATTGCTGGTAGTTGCGCATGTTGATCCAAAGAAAGTAGCCTGGGCAAAAGAGCTTAGGAAAATTGACCCTGTTGATTTGGATGCACCAAACGGCATTGCTAATGTTTTTAGAAGCGGCAAGTCAGAAATTTATCCTTTAGTTACAGAGGAATTAATAAAAGCTTCTTCAGTTTCCAAAAAGGAGATTGAGGTAATAAAAAAACTTGGTCTGATATCTGTAATGCTTGTGCCTATAAAAATAAGAGGGAGAGTAGTTGGGGTAATAACATTTGTCAGCGCTGAATCTAAAAGGGAGTTTAATAAGTCTGATTTAGAACTGGCTGAGCAACTGGCAGGCAGGGCAGCATTAGCTATAGAAAATGCATCTTTATATAAAAAGGTGGAAGAGGAGAAAAAGAGGCTAAGTAATGTTGTGGCAAATGTCCCTGGAGTTGTCTGGGAAGCATATGGGGAACCAGGAAGCCAGGAGCAAAGAATGGCTTATGTGAGTGAATATATTATAAGACTTTTAGGATATTCAGTTAAAGATTGGACATCCAGACCTAATTTCTGGCTTTCAATTGTTCACCCCGATGATGTAGAGGAGACTCTTAAGAGGACAAAAGAAAATTTTAGGAGAGGGAGCGGAGGCGTAGTTCAGTTCAGGTGGGTGGCTAAAGATAAAAGAGTCGTCTGGGTTGAGGCGCAGACAGCAGTTATTAAGAATAGCGAAGGTAAGAGTGTAGGGATGAGAGGAGTGACTGTTGACATTACATCATCAAAAGAAGCAGAGCTTAATAATCATAGACTGGCTGCAATAGTTGAATCTTCTGATGATGCAATTATAGGCCAGGATCTAAAAATGAGGATTACAAACTGGAATTTGGGAGCAGAAAAACTTTATGGATATAGTGCAGATGAGATGGCTGGAAAGTCGATTTTGATAATTGTACCAAGAGATAAGAAAGAAGAAATGCGGGAGATAATGGAGGTAATAAGGCTTGGGGAAGGAGTTGACCATCTGGAGACTACCAGAATTACAAAGAATGGCAGAATGATTGATGTATCATTGACTATATCACCTCTGAAAGACACATCGGGAAAGGTTATAGGAGCATCAGGGATAGGTAGGGATATATCTTCGTCAAAAGAGCTTGAGAGAAGGAAAGATGCGTTTATCGGAATGGCATCACACGAGCTAAAAACTCCAATTACTTCTATTAAAGCTTATATCCAGGTACTGCAGAGCAAATACAGACAAAGCAGGGATGAGGTGGCCTTGAAATATCTTGATAAAACCAATGACCAGCTTAATAATTTGACTGAACTGGTAAATGACTTATTAGATTTGTCTAAGATCCAAACAGGCAGATTGGAGCTTGAGAAACAGCAGTTTAATTTGGGGGATTTAGTCAGGGATACGGTGGAGACTATGCAGGGGTTGACTCAAAGACATAAAATTTATCTGGAAGGGAATGAAAATGTGGATATTGTGGGTGATAAAAACAGGATTGGCCAGGTGTTAATAAACTTAATAAACAATGCTATTAAATATTCTCCTGAAGCTGAAAAAATAATACTAAATGTTTTCAGGAAGGGTAATAAGGTGACATTTACTGTAAAAGATTTTGGGATTGGAATCTCAAGGACTCATCAAAAAAGGATTTTTGACAGGTTTTACAGGGCAGCAGGAAAGAGTGAAAAAACTTTCCCCGGGCTTGGGATTGGACTTTATATCTCATCAGAGATAGTAAGAAGGCATGGGGGAAATATCTGGGTGGAATCCGTTAAAAGGAGAGGGTCAACGTTTTTTGTTTCTTTGCCTTTGAGGTAGGATTTTTATGTCAAAAATACTGGTAATAGATGATGATAGTGGTATCCAGGATGCATTAGCGGCTATTTTGGAATTTGATGGACATGAAGTCCAGCTTGAGGTTAGTGATGAGCGGGTTTTGACAATGGAGGATAGGGAACTTCCGGATTTAATAATTTTGGACTTGTTACTTTCAGGTAAGGATGGAAAAACAATTGCAAAGGGTTTTAAAAATAATGACAGACTTAAGCATATACCTATCATTATGCTTTCTGCCCACCCCAGTGCTCAACAGTCAGCATTAGAGTCAGGAGCGGATGATTTTTTAGCCAAGCCATTTGATATGGATGTACTACTGAAAAAAGTCAGGAGTAATTTAAAAGATGACAGATGAGTCTACAGGAGTAACTGATGATATCAGACAGGGATGTTTTGGAAGCCTGATTTTGCTTTTAGGATTATTAGGAGGATTAGGGGTTTTAGTTTATCAGATTATTAGAGTGTAGAAAGTCTGCGACCTCTGCACTTATAAATTTTATCCCTTCAATTGATGGGTGTATGTTATCTCCAGGGTTTAAAAAGTCTTTGTTGCCATCACCATCTTTTAAGGATTTCTCATAAACATTAATAAGGGGGATATTGTGAGAGTTGGCATATTCAATGTGGTTTTTTAAATAAGTAATCCTTTCACTTACCCACTCTTCCCGCTTTTGGGGGGTTAATTCAACAGAGCCCTCCCCAAAGTGGGTTTTACTAGGAGCAATGGTGGCTAAGAAAACTATTTTTATATCAGGCTTAACTTCGTGGACTTTAGAAATTATTTCATCAAGGGCTCGGTTTTGTATTTTTAGACCTTCTTCTAAGGGATATTCTGAGAGGGGATTATTAGCAAAAGATTCAATTATTAAAAGGTCAAGATTTGTTTGCAAAAGGGGTGGGTATTTAACCCCTAAATAATCTGTTTGCTTTTCTAAAACTTCTTTGGCAAAAAGGATGTTTTTAGAACCAAAACCATAGTTTTGAATGACAATTTTAGAGTTTGGATAATAGGTTTTAAGATTTGAAAGGATTTCATCACCAGAAGGGCCTAAAAATGAAGTCATGGAATCCCCAAAAAGAATTATTTTAAAAGCAGAATCATCAGTTAAGAGTTTGGTTTGGGCGCCCAAGACATTTAATCTCTGGTCGACTGCAGTCTGAAATGGGGTTAGGATGATAAAAATTACCAGGAGTAATGAAAAAATCATTAAAGACAGATAAAATTTCATTGAAATTTACCATAACACATTTAAAGGATTTTATGGTATGAATGCTGTAATGAAAGTTGCAGTTGGTTCAAAAAACCCAGTTAAGATAGAAGCAGTCAAAAGGGCATTTGAGATTATCTGGCCTGAGAAGAAATGGGATGTTTTAGGGGTGGAAGTTTCCTCTGGGGTGTCAAACCAGCCAATGAGTGATTTAGAGAGTATTAAGGGGGCAACAACCAGAGCTAAAAGAGCTATAAAAGCACTAAAGGCTGACTTTGGGGTGGGGCTTGAGGGGGGTTTGCAAAAGATTAAAAAGGATTGGTTTGACTGCGGGTGGATTGTGGTGATAAATAAAAAAGGGGAGATGGGGATGGGGTCATCTATTAGAATGCATGCTCCAAGAAGGATGATGGAACTTGTTAAGAAGGGAATGGAATTGGGGGATGCAAATGATTTAATTTTTAGAAAGGTTAATACAAAACAGTCTGAGGGGCATTTTGGGCTGATGACTAAAAATGCAATAACCAGGACTACTGCTTATAGGGATGGAGTGATTGCAGCTTTAAGCTATTTTCTGCATACACATTTATTTTGATAAAATGAAGCTCCACGGCTAAAGCCGTGGTATCTTCTTGCACTGTACGGCTTCGCCGATACAGAAATTGATCCATTCACCCACGCTTAAAAGCGTGGTACTCTGGATCTGCAATAGACTAATGGATAAGGATTTAGAGGAATTTTTAAAAACAATTGATAAATCTACTTTTAGTAATGAGCCTTTTTTACAGAAAGTTGAGAAACCCTGGGGTTATGAATTGATCTTTACACCTGAAGGACTGCCCTATTCAGGAAAGATTATGCACTACCGGGCTGGAAAGAGAAATAGTTTGCAGATCCATGATAAAAAAATAGAAACAGGTTGTTTAATGTCTGGAGAGTGCAATTTAATTATTGAGAATGATCAGGGGGAGATGGAAACAATTAAGATGGAGCAGGGAAAAGGATATACAGTTAAAGTAGGACAAAAACATAGATATCAGGGGGTAACAGATTGTGATATTTTTGAGGCAGCTATGAGTGAGGTTGGTGTGACTTTTAGACTCGAGGATGATTATGCAAGAGGAAATGAGGATGATGAGATGAGGAAAGAAGAAAATAGAGGCTGGGGGGGTTAAGCCCTGTATAAATAGAAATTGCCGGATTTTTTAAAAGGTTTCCAGGATTTGAAGTGATAAGTTTGGGTGATAACAATTGAGCCTTTTTTTAATTCTTTTTTTAGTTTTTGCTCTAATATGTCAACTGCCTTTTGAAGCATATAGATATAAATATAATCTGCGTGAATATAGCTTCTTTTAAAGATATTGCCATGACAGAAGTATGCATTGGGAAGGTTTAGTTTTTGGGCTTTATATCTTGAGTACCAGACCCTGATCCAGGATTGTTCTACACCAAAAGCCTGAGCTCCAAGCCTGGCAGCATCAATAACAATCCTGCCATCACCTGAGCCTAGTTCAAAAAAGATTTTATTTTTTTTCATTTTTAAACTTTTTAGGATTGGAAGATAGAGTTTTTCTTTGCTGGCAACGAAAGGGGCATCAGAGCCTGCAAACCAGGAGAGGCCTAAAAAGCAAAAAAAGAGAACTATTAAAGATAATAAAAGTAATGGGTCCATTATTTACCGAGTACTTTTAACAAAAATACCTTCAAAGGTGTTAACTTGTCTATAGATGTGAATGTCCAATAAACAGCGTTGTTAAAGACTAGATCATAGGTGCCAATGTATTCAACTAATTTTCCTCCATAGCCTTGTTTAAACCTGTGAAAGCCATACCAGGGATCTTTTGGGTCTGCGTTTGGACCCAGTGCCCCCCACATATCAAATTCTTTTAGACCTAATTTTTTGCCAAGCTTGATGGCTTCCCAGGCTACTAAGTTGTTGGCCATAATCCCTTTGTGCTCTAAAGATGACCCTCCATAAGGATAGTAGAGCTTATCTTTAAAATTTAAAAGCATCCAGGCAGTTAAGGGAGTTTTTTTATAATATGCAATCAGGATTGTGGCCATGTTATCTTTTTTTAGGGCTTCCCAGATTTTTTTATGATAGTTTGGGTTGTGGCCATGATAATTCTGCCTCTGTGTGGTTTCAAAGTAGAGTTTTAAATAGATTTTAAAAGCTTCATCTGAGGTAGACTCTTTTACTTCCACACCCTTTTTTTGAGCTACCCTTAGGTTATACCTGGTTTTTGGGTGCATTTTTTTTAGAATTTCATCTTCTGATTGGGTTAAGTCTAATATAAAGTTATGTTTGGTAAAAAGTGGTTTGGGGGAAGGGAGGAATTTGGGGTAGATTCTAAAGGGTTTAGTTTCATCTTCTAATATGTCAGGTTCAAGTTTAATGAATGCACAGTTTTGCTCTTTGCCAATAATCTCTAAGGCCTCATAAAGCTCTTTGTCAGGAAGAGGGCCTTTGGGTAGATAGCCTACAAATTGGGAGGAGAAGGGGATTTTGTGAAAGGTTAGCTGGAAAGCTTTTTGGAGTTTGCCCTGATTATAGAGACCATATCTTAAAAGAGGGGTGCCTAAACTAATCCTGGCTTTTCCCCACTCCCATGACTGCATAATATGGGTGACTACTTTGTTGTACTGAGCTTTCTGAGCATTTGTAATAGGTCTTAAGTCCATGGTTGTAAGTGTAAAGGGAAAAGGGAAAAGTGTAAAGGGAAAAGGAATGTCTCATAGTTGTAGAATTGGGGTTTTTGTGCTAGAATTTGCAATCATGGATGATCAGAGAAAGACTTTAATAGTAACAGGGGCTGTAGTTTTAATAATTTTAGCTTTGATAATAAGCTTAATATTTTTCCTAACCAGATTTATTTCATCAAGAAGGCAGTCTGCAAGCCCTACACCTACTGTAGCACCATCTGGTCAAACTCCCGGGGAGACTGCAAGCCCTGCACCAGGAAACACATCTGCTCCAGTGCCAAATGCAAAAAGCTATAAAGGAGTAGGGTTTGAGCTTGCATATCCAAATAATTGGGGGCTTTTGACTTGTAATAATTCAGTTAATTTTGAGTTTGACCCTGAAAAATCACAAGATATGCTAAAGGTTAACTGTGATAGGGCAGTTAAACCAATTACTGTTTTAGTTTCTGATAATTTATCCTGTCAGGGGGATAATATAAAGCTTGGGAATAATAGTGTAGTAAGGATAGTTGAGGGGACTAAAGGGGCTGAGGCTGATTATAGATGGTGTGTAATAAATCCAAATGGAGTGGATTTAGATATAACCCAGCGGGTTTCTAATTCAGGCAGACCCTCTTCTTCAAGACAGGACTTTGCTGTACAGATTGAGCAGGTTATCTCTTCTGTTAATTTTTCAAGGTAAGATTAGGGATATTAGGGGGATTTGGGGTATGATTAATCTATGCAAAGGGGTTTTCTGCTTATTCCTTTAGTGATTGCTTTGGGGCTTATTGGACTTTCTGGAGTGATTTATTACAGGTATTCTGATATAAAACAGGTTGAGAAAAATGAGGAAGTCTTAGAAGTTTCACCTGCAGATGAAGAGGGTGAGAAAGTTTATTCAGGTTTGGGGTTTGAATTTAAGTATTCTGTGGAATTGGAGGTTAAAGAGGATAGTGAGGAGGAATATAACAGAAGGGGAAATGGGGATTTTAGGAAGAATTTTACTTCTTATGTCCAATATGCCCCTGCAGAATTTTTAGGGGCAGTTTCTGTTTTAAAAGAAGATAAAGATTTTGATAAAGCTCCTCTGACTATCTGGGTATTTAATAATCCAAATGGTTTAACACCTGAAGGGTTTTACAATGAATATTGGTATTACCCATTTTTGTGGGGGATGTTTAATCCTCCTGATAAGAAAAAAGATGCCCCAAATCTAGAAGCTACAATTTCAGGGAAATTAGCAAAGGGGGCAGAAATTTCTTACCAGATAAATTCTCCTAAATATTTTAATCTAAATAGTGGGGGGAAGATGTATCTATTTAGGGTGTTAAGTGGAGGTGAGGAGATTTTGGGAAGTTTTAAATTTTTAGAGTAAATGCATGATATTATCAATCTATGAAGATTGTTTTAAACCACGTTCCCACATCGGATGTGGGAAGCTAATTAGTTTATGGTTTTAGGATTTCTGGGCGGGAATCTAAAAATTAAATAGTTGTGAAGCCACGGGCGTGGAGGATTTCGTTTTTATCCATTAATCTTACATCCTCAGATTTTAGTGTAAGTACTGCTACAGTTTTTCCCCGGGCTGCGACAAACTCGACCTCTAAGGCCTTATCTTTAGAATATACATGGACTACAGCACCAACGTCACCCTTTTTAAGGTTATATCCTTTAATATCTTTATTTAATACAACTGTATCTAGTTCTTCAAACATATTTATATCATACACCCTATAAGGGATAGACTGTTTCATCAAAACCTAGATTTCTAAAGAACTTAGCCTTGAATTTTCCAACTGGATGAATTTCTGAAAGTATGTAATTTAATAATTTTTCTTTGGAAATAAATGTTTTGCTACCATTAGGAAGCTTCATGAATTTTACTAGAGTAGATAGATGTCTACATATCTGGCAGTCCAGCCTGCTGTGCGGGCGTCATCAAAGCCTAAATCTATAATATTTCCCTTTATAGCACCCCCAGTATCTCCAGCTACTGCTTTCCCATACCCTGGTATAAAAACACTTGATCTTAACTTAATCACTTTTGGATCAACAGCTATTACCCCTTTCCCAGCTCTCATCCCTATAGCAGTAGTCTCATTACACCCGGGACACCTTGAATCATAATGGGTGGCATAGACCTTTAACTTTTTCCAGTATCTTATTTCTCCATCATCAGTCTGGAGGGTTTTCCAGACAATTTTTGTGCCTCTTTTGATAATTTTGTCAACTGGTTCTTCAGTGGTGGTAGAAACCAGTTCCCTACTAAACTCTTCACCATCGTAATAAGTAATTTTGTAAGTTTTTATTTTTTTACCATCTTGGCCTTCCTGAGCTACTGACTCTTCCCCTGCTTCTGTTTCAGGATCATCTTCATATTTAGTAGTAAATTCAATCTTAGTTTCTTCAGTCTCTGTTTCTTCTCCAAATTTAGTTTCTGTTTTTATGGGTTGGGAAAAAGAGATAGTTTCAACTGGGTCTGGGGTTTTTGGTAAATTTGAGTCGCTGGAGGCAAAAACATTGAAGCTAAAAAGGGTTCCTAGAGCTGCACCTAAGAAAGATTCCATCTGTTAGTGTGTGCAAAAAACTTTAGCTGATTTTTAGGGAAAATGCAAATTTAGGAGTTGAGCCAGTCGTCATCATCTTTTAATCCTTTTTCATAAACATCATCGTTGAAGTTATCCTTTGGAGAGTATTCATCATAGCTTTTGTTGGCTAATTTTTGATCTAGTAATTTTTCTGGGATAGAGGATAAAAATCTTGAGGGGAGATTATTGGATCTGGTACCAAAATATAGCCTTGATCTGGTGTGAGTTAAGAAGAGTTTATCTTTAGCCCTTGTGATGCCAACATAAGCTAACCTTCTTTCCTCTTCCATCTCATTTGCGTCAAGCATAGACCTTGAGTGAGGAAAAAGGCCCTCCTCCATTCCAACTAAGAAAACTACTGGGAATTCTAAGCCTTTAGATGCATGGAGGGTCATTAAATGGACTGCATCTTTTTGCTCTTTTAAGTTTGAGTCTGGCATTTGGTTATCCTGAATTAAAGCTACATTTTCTAAAAATTGGGTCAAATCTGGGAACTGTTCTGCAACAGAGCGTAACTCTTTAACATTTTCTACCCTCATTTTGCCCTGTTCTGTCCCATCATCTAAATAAGCTAAATAACCTGTTGTAGTTAGGATTTGATCCATAATGTTCATAGTAGTTTGTTCGGGGTCCTGCCTCCTCAGTTTCCCAAGTGCGTCCTCGGAGGTTAACAAACCTCCTGCGGTCGACGCTCGGGATCCCTCTTCGGAGTCACCCCTCACAAACGTTGGTAAGAGTTCGTAGAATTTTTGGGCGCGGCCTTTGCCAATTTTTTCTATCCTTTTTCTGGCAATAGAATCATCCGGATTGGCTACTAATTTTAAATAGGAGAGGACATCTTTTATCTCTTTTCTTTCATAAAATTGGACACCCCCTGTTAATTTATAAGGAACACCTGATTTTAGGAAAGCTTCCTCTAAGGCCCTGGATTGGGCATTAGTCCTATACAAAAGTGCAAAACTTGAGAGATTGATGGGTCCTGTCGCCTCGGTGTCCCGCGTGCGTCCTCGCTCATTGTCATTCGCTGCGGTCGACGCGCGAGATCCCTCCTCGGCGCCACCCATCAACCGCCTGATACGGTCTATTATAAATAGTGCTTCTTCTACTTCAGATCTGGCCTGGTAGAGGGAGATTTTAGGACCTTCTTTTTTATCAGTCCATAAAGTTAATATTGGGTGGGTTTTATTTTCAGAGATAACAGAGTGGGCAGCATCCAGGATAGTCTGGGTGGATCTGTAGTTTTGTTCTAAGTTAAAAACCTTAGCTTCTGGATAGTCTTTTTGAAAATTAACTATATTTCTAAAATCTGCACCCCTAAAGCCATAAATAGCCTGGGCTGCGTCACCAACTACGCACAAATTCCTGTTTCTTTTAGCCAGGAGTTTAATAAGCTGGTATTGAGCTGCGTTGGTATCCTGATATTCATCTACTAAGATATATTCAAACTGGTTTTGGTATTTTGCTAATGTTTGGGGATTAGTCTCAAAAAGTTTGATGGTGTACATTAAAAGGTCATCAAAATCCAAAGCAGAATTTCTTCTTAAGATCTTTTGGTATTCTAAATAAACGTTAGCTACTATTTCCTGGAAGTAGCCTCTGGCATATTGAGGGTATTCAATGTCTGAGATTAGTTCATTTTTTGCTCCTGAGATAGTGTGCCTGATAGAACTTGGATTTGTTTTTTGGGTAGCAATATTTAAATTACCCATAGCTTCTTTTATTGCATCCAGGGCATCATTTTCATCATAAATAGAAAATCCAGGTTTTAAGCCTAAAGCAAAGCCTTCTTTTCTTAAAATTCTGGCACAGATACTATGAAAGGTGCCCATTAAGGGGAGAGCTGAGTTATGAGTTATGAGTTCAGAGTTAAGAAGTTTTAAGATGCGGTCGCGCATTTCACCAGCGGCTTTATTGGTAAAAGTTACAATAAGAATTCTTTCTGGCTGGATTTTCTTTTCTCCAATTAAGTAAGCAACTTTATAAGTGAGAACTCTGGTTTTGCCTGAGCCTGCACCTGCTAAAACTAGAGTAGGGCCATCTGTTGCTTTAACAGCTTCTTGTTGGATTGGGTTTAGGTCTTCTAGGAGGGCAGAGGTAGGTTGGGTCATAGAGGGAAAATTTGAGTAGATTGCCCAGTTTTGCCTAATCTGTCTTTTATTCTATATGAATCACCCTCTATTAATACTGGGTGAGCTTTTTGGTTGATTCTATCTATAATCATAGTTGAACTATGTTTATCCCCAAATGCGTTTGTCCATTGGGAAAAGCTTTTATTGGAGGTAAAAATTGTTGAATTTTTTAGATGACGATTTAGAAGAAGCTCGCTTAAAAATTCAGCAAGTATTTCATCCGGTTGAAATAAAGCAACTTCATCCAAAATTAAGAGTTTTGGTTTTGCCAGGTTTGTGAGTAGTTTTCTGAGTTCATATTTGCTATCTCTAACTTTGTCTATAAGTTCATGCAGAGATCTGAGTGTTAGAAACCTTACATCAAAACCATTATAAATAGCTTTTAGGCCTAAGCTTTGGGCAAGGTGAGTTTTACCGACTCCAGTTTGGCCTAAAAAGATAATGTTCTCAGCGTTCTCAATAAATCTGCAAGAGGCGAGTTCAAAAATTAGGGTTTTATTTATTTTTTTGGGAAAGGAAAAATCAAATTCTTCAAGAGTTTTGGGTGAATCAAAATGAGCTTGTTTAATCCATCTTTCTGTCCGGTTGGTTTCTGCCCAATTGAGTTCAGCTAATTGTAAGTGCTCAATTAATTCAAAAGGAGTCCAAGATTCTTCAAGTGCTTTTTTGGCGATTTTTTTATACAAGGTTAACATTCCATTAAGGCTTAAAAATCTAAAATTTGCTTCTATCCTTCCTTGTTGGTTGGGCAGTTTTGATATTAGGTATTTATTGATCCTAGTTTTGCCCATATTATTTAGGAAATTAGTTTATCATAATAGCTTAAAGATCGGGTTTTTAGTTGAGGATAATGTTTCCAGGCTTTTTCTGGAGTAGTGTTTGTTCTAGGGGGATGGGTCTTTTTGGGTTTGAAATGTGCAGGGTTTTCAATATGCTGACCTTTTTCTGTGTATAGATTATGTTGGGCAATTAACTGATTTTTAAAATAAATATTAACAAGTTTTACTCCCTGTTGACAGGTTTCTCTTAGGAGTAACTTTTTCCAGGAAAATTCTTTGGGTACAGAATAGAAGTTTTGTTTATATTGGATCCATTGATCTTTAGTGCTGAAGCGAGTTAAAAATGGGTTTACCTGATAATCTGGTAAGCCATTAGGGAAGTGGAGGAATTGTTTTTCTGTCAACCATAATTCTAAAGGTCTTTTGTGGGTATTGCTGTGGATACGGGCATTCGCAATTTGATTTACCCAGTCAGTTGCTTTGTGGTTAAGCTCATTTAGTGAAGTCAAATTTCTTTGGTGTTTTGTGCCCTGCATAAAGTTGTTTCTGATGTATTTTATGACTGCTTCAACTTTGCCTTTATTTCTTGGCCAATAGGGAGGTGAAGGATTTATTTCAAAGCCATAGAAATTTGCAAAATCTAAAAATCCGAGATTGAAGTTAATTTTTCTGGTTCCATCAGGGAGTTTTTTATTAGAAATGATTACTGTTTTAGTGTTATCATAAACGATTTCTTCAGGTATGCCTAAAGCCTTAAAGGCATTGATATGGCATGTTTCAAAAACTGAGAGTTTTTGGGTGGTTGTGAATTCTATATAAATAGCCCGGCTAAAACTTAAGATGTATACAAAACAATAAAGCTTCTCAGCTTTATGATTAATAGTGACTTCTCCAAAATGTGCCCAGTCAACTTGGGCTTGTTTTCCTGGTTCTGTTTTATCTATAATTCTTGCAGTTTTATACTTAGCTCTGTTTAACTTAACCTGAGTTTTATAGGGGAAAGTCTTTTTGCAAGACGATTTTGTCCAGAAGTCTGATAAATCTTCCTTTAAATATCTATATAGAGTTATATATGAACCATTAAAACCTTGATTTTGCAATTCATGAAAAAGTTTTTTGCCATTGGTTACTCCTTTTTTAATTCTTAGGATTAGGTAATTTCTGAATGGGTTAAGGTCTTTTTTTTGCATTGAAAAATTTAGCTTAGATTTTGGGTGATTATATACTATGTGTAAGATTTCAGTCAAAATTTGAGTAGAATTTTCAATATTTGAAGCTAATTATTGAAAATTTATGCTATAATAACATTGAAATCTTACACGGGACGAAGCGAATCGAATTGAAGATAGATTTCAAGACGCGATCCGATTACAGAGAGTTCTTCCGCGAACCCTTTCTCATTAGCAAGACGGACGCCATTCGTTACGAGGAATATCCGCGGGGCCTGGCTTTTAACCACCATGGAGAGGATTTCGCTAAACCGAGGATGTAGCGTCGGCTCGCCGCCGCTGAGCATAATGACAGGGGGGAGCAAGCTCTGGCTTTGACTGGCCTTCAACATGCGATTCACTACGCCCAGTTCTTTTATTCGGCCAGCTCCAGGAAACGATTCAGCGCTGCAAGTCGGACAGGCCATATCGCATTCGTGGAGTAATTCAAGAATCGCGGCGGCCAGATAAGATGAACCATTGACGTTGGCCTTGTTCTGGCGCGCCTTGAGCGGCGCTTGGCTTCCAGAGACAGGGCTGCCAGGAGCGGCCCGTGCTACCGCCTGGCACAGCTCGAAGTACTTGAGATCAGTCGAGTAGACGCCGGCCTGAACCCCATGGATACCGCACGTCTTTCGCAGCTCCACGTTGTTGCCGACTGTCTCCAGATAAGCGGGAACTCCCTGAAAGCAGATGTCGCAGACGCCAATCCCGCTGTCCATGAACTGAGAACCCCGCATGAACCTTAGAAGTTCTCCTCCTTCACCCAGCGCTCACTGAGGTCATCTCATTGACCCAGTTCAGGTATCCGATTGAACCCGCGCTCACCGGGACGCAAATGATCTCCGGCGTCTCATAGGAATGGGCCCCCAGCAATGCTGCCTCAACCGCGGGATAGAGCTCGCGCCTCGTCTTGATCAGTATTAGCTTCTCAGACTCTGTCTCCCGCTGACCCTTCCACATGTATGAACTATTGATATCTAGCGACTGAATACATGCCGCAAGTTTTCCTTCCAGCAGCACGGAGACTAACGTCTCTAATTCATCAGCAGACGCACATGTCGTTAAAACTATGCAGTATTGGAATTCATTGTTCGACTCGCCCACGTCACTCATTCGTAGTCCTTTCATGGTTGTCACTCCTGGCCTCGGATCGGTCGGGCCCACTCCAATAGGGCATCGATGGAAATTCCTGAACGTGCCTCTCTAGCAATTCAGCCAATCGTTCTCTTTCTTGTGCCATCGCCATCAAACCGTGTGCCCATTCGCTATCAAAATTACATCCCATCCAATGACCAAGCATGTGCCTCCCAGAGCGATGAATCACTAGATATATAGTACCTCGTGCCATGACAGAGTCTTCAATAGCAACATACGTCCCAATCACGTACTGACTATCATAGACAGAACATTGAGCTTTCCAAAGGTACCCGCCATCGGGATTCTGTTCGCTTTTACTCCGGTTGGCAATATAAAGATACTCGCCTTTCCATTGTAAGTCAATCACTTCGAAGTTAATATTCTCCGAGTGCTCCACACTTGTTTGCCATAATGCATGCCATTCACCTTGAACAACTCTATTATTGAAAGATGTGCGTTTGAAGAACATTGAAAGGTCGGACTCATCATCGAGTTCATTCTGGTATTGGTAAGGGTGCCCATTCGGATGTTTCGCGGAGTAGGCATCGTTGTAAAGCGATCGTAACTCATCAGCTTCTTTGCTACGCCATCGGAAAATCCTTTCCAGAAGTGCCGAACCTGGTAGTGATTCGCCTCGTTCAATATTCGCGTTGTAAGATTTCAGTCAAAATTTGAGTAGAATTTTCAATATTTGAAGCTAATTATTGAAAATTTATGCTATAATAACATTGAAATCTTACACCCCTTCAATAAATAATTTCTTTTAAGATTGACAAAAAGGTAAGGGTTTGAGGGCTATTTCTTTTTAGATGCGATGTAAAATAGGAGGAAAAATATTGCAAATAGTGCACCTACCCCATAAAAGATTAATAATCCAATACTTGTGTTATCAAAACTCATAATTTACCTTTCTCTGCAAAAAATATAGCCAGCAATGAGAAGCTTACAGTTGCTATTATACCAGATAATACAATTGGCCATTTAGATAGATTAAAATCTCCAGCAAAGATGGGGACTACCAGTGAAGCGAGAAAAACTGTAGAGAAATTAATACAGATGTTAGATATTGCTAAGGATTTTGAAGATGTTAATTTAAACATTAAATTTATCATACTACTTTGTGGCTTCTGTTTAAGATATGAAAATAATTGATCAGGCAATAAAATATTTTAAGAAAGAGTATTTAATTAAATAACCTTTTCAAAATTTGACAGGGGTGGTAATATATTTGTCCTATGATTAAGTTATTAGATTTTTGGGCCGTGTGGTGTGGGCCATGCAGAATTATGGCTCCTGTTTTAGAGGAGATAAAAAAAGAGTTAGGGGATAAAGTTGAGGTTGAAGAGATAAATGTGGATGAAGACCCTAAAAAAACTGAACAGTTTGGGGTAATGAGTATTCCTACTTATGTGATTATGAAAGATGGTAAAGAAGTAGGAAGAAAAATTGGAGTAACCCCTAAGGCTGAATTGTTGAAGCTTTTGCAGTAAAATTTTCAATTTTTAATTTACAATTTTCAATCAAATTTTAATGATTTAATTTTTATACATTTAATATTCATTTTAAATTTCTAATTTCAAATTTATAATTAGGGTATGAATTTTAAAGATAAGGTGATTTCCATACTTAAGTTAATTCCATATGGTCGGGTTACTACCTATGGCACAATTGCTACTTTGGCTAATGTGCCAAGAGGGGCAAGGCTGGTTGGAGGAGTATTGCACTATAACTCTGAAAAACATGATTTGCCTTGGCATAGAGTGATAAACAGGCATGGATTTATTTCTACAACTTGTTTTGATCACCTGAAGGGAGCACAAAAAGCACTTTTAGAAGATGAGGGTGTAGAGGTTTCCAAGGATTTTATGGTAGATTTAGATAAGTATGGCTGGTGGGGATAAGTGTAGTTTTCTTGGGGTCCTGTCGGCCAACAGCCCCAAAAATATCCTCGCTCGTAACAACTTCGCTGCGGGCAGTTTTTGGGGCGCCCCGTTTGCCGCCACCCCTGCGAAAACTTTATTATGAAGAACATCTGGATAATAGCTAACTGGAAATCAAACAAAAATATTGCAGAAGCTTTGGAGTGGATTAGTTTGGTGGGGCCAAAGTTACCCAGGAAGGATAACCTGCCTGCCGGCAGGCAGGGTTTAAAGGTTGTTGTTTGTCCTACATTTTCTGTAATTGAAGAGGTTAAAAAAGCTATACAGGTTGGTAATTTTCCTTTAATGGTTGGTTCTCAGGACCTGTCCCCTTTTGATGAGGGAGCATATACCGGTGAGGAAGCTGCTGCAATTTTAAATGATTTAGTGGAACTTTCAATTTTAGGCCATTCTGAAAGAAGGCAAAATTTTGGAGAGAGTGATGAGATGGTGGAGCGAAAGACAGCCCAGGCAATTGCAGCAAATATAATCCCGCTGGTTTGTGTACAGGGTCAGGATATCCCAATTCCCAGTGAGTGTAATTTAGTTGCATATGAGCCTATTTTTGCTATTGGGACAGGTAATCCAGACACTCCTGAAAATGCAGAGAGTGTGGCAAAAAAAATTAAAGAAAAAGTTGGACAGGAGATTGAAATTTTATATGGAGGGAGTGTAAATTCTGAGAACTGTAAAAAGTTTTTAGAACAAGAGGATATTAGCGGGTTTTTAATTGGTAAGGCATCGCTTGATGGGGAAGAATTTGTTAAAATTATAGATTGTGCAAACTCTCTTATTTAACCAATGGACTACGAAAATTTAATGCATCTTAATTTGTCAAAACCGCGTAGAGGAAACTTTTTCAAAAAATATAGGTTTTTGCTGCTTATTGCTTCAATTTTAATAATAACCACAATTGCCTGGTCATTTTTAACCTCAACATCTTCTGTTTTTAACTTTGCAATTGCCCAAATCAACCCACTTAAGTCAACAGATGAGCGGGTAAATATTTTAATGCTTGGTAATGCTGGTGGAAAGCACGATGGACCATACCTGACAGATTCTATTATTATTGCTTCCTATCATCTAAAGAGTAAAAAAACTACATTAATTTCTGTGCCTAGGGATCTTTGGCTTTTGGGGACTCAAACTAAGGTAAATACTGTTTATATTTATGGCCAGCAAAAAAGTCAGAATGGACTTTCTGTAGCAGAAGATGAGATAGATAATATTTTGGGGATCCCAATCCATTATGGGGTGAGGATTGATTTTAGGGGATTTATAAAGGCTGTGGATTTAGTCGAAGGGGTAGATGTTGAGGTCCCTAATACTTTTGATGATTATAACTATCCAATTGAGGGTAAAGAAAATGATTTGTGCGGGCTTTTAGAAAAAGAAGTAGAACTTTCAGAGGAGCAGATTAGTGGACTCAACCTAAGAGATGACCATCTAAAACTTAAACCTGGATTGAATAAAGTTTTAGTAGATTCTACTGACAAGATTGCAACTGAATCTGCAGACTTTGCCTGCAGATTTGAACATATAAATTTTAAGAAGGGTAAAACTCATATGGACGGGACAACTGCTTTAAAGTTTGTCCGCTCAAGGATGGGGACAAATGGTGAGGGGTCTGATTTTGCAAGATCAAGAAGACAGCAGATTGTATTACAGGCTTTTAGGAGCAAAGTTTTATCTTTAGAGACACTTTTTAACCCAGGTAAAATTAAGGGGTTAATAGATGCTTTTGGAGAGAGTTTTGAGACAGATATTCCAATTGAGAGGTCACTGGATTTTCTAAAACTTGTTAGAAATTCTGAGAATGTTTCTAACATAGTTTTAGGGGATTTGGGAGGAGGAAAATCTATACTGATGGTTCCACCTCCATCAGAGTATGGAGGAGCATTTGTGCTAATCCCTCCAGATAATGACTTTAGTGCTATAAAAGATTATATTAAGCAAAGACTTTTAGAGGACTCTATCAGGGTTGAAGAAGAATGATTATACTTTTGCATGGTGGTGGGGCTTTAGGGATATCTCAGAAAATTTCCCAGATAAAAAAAGATTTTGATACTCTTTCAGTTGTTGAAATTTCCGGGAAAAATAGTTCTTTTGCAAATGCCCGCTCAGAATATTTAACCCCTCAGCTTTTTTCTGAAAAAAGGCTGGTGATTTTAGAAGATTTTTCTGATTTGGAATTTGAATTACTGGAAGACAGAGAAGATTTAACTTTAGTTTTAAAATTTTCAAAACTTTTACCATCAAATTCAAAGATTTTAAAAGAAGCTTTAAGTAAAAAAATCCAGATTTTATTATTTGAAGAGGCAGGAGAGACTCCAATCTTTCCATTTCTTGATAAATTGGGGGAGAAAAATCCCAAAGCTTTAGAGGAGTTTGAGAGAAACCATGATGAGTGGGGAGGGCAGTATATATTTAGCATGATGTTTTATTTACTTAGAAGAATGCTGATTTCTTCTAAAAAAGCTCCAGCTTTTATTGTTCAAAGATTGGAAAGACAAAAGAGAAATTTTAGTATTTTGGAGATAAAAAATTTATATAAATTTATGTTAGAAAATGATTTTAAGATAAAGTCTGGATTGATAGATGAAAAACTAGCTTTAACATTAGTTGTGAATAAGTTTTTAAATTAATTTACTGTAGGGACTTAAGGATTAAGGTTAGGTCTTTTTGGTCAACTTTGCCGTCATTGTTTAAATCTGCTTTTTTATCAAAAACCTTTCTGTTTATATTGTCAGAAACAATTGCAGAATCTAGGGAATTTAAGGTTCCATCTGCATTTAAGTCATAGATTGAAATGTCTGTTTGGAGAGACTCTGGGTTTGAGGGTCTTTTTAAAGTTTGGAGATACTCACTTAAGTTAAAGCTTTGTCCAATTGTGAAGGGAGGCAGGTTTGGGTTTTCCAAAGGAAGGTTTAGAGAGATATTTGATTTAAGGGAGGATTTTTCTACTAAAAGAATGGCAGGGAGAGTAGAATCAATCTCAAGAAAGTTAGTTCCGTCTGCGGAGAGTATGTTTAGAGGAAGTATGAAATTGCCGGATATTCCAGTAATAGACGCAATTTCTTGAGCGCCATCAATTTTTAAAGTAACCAAAGCTTCATCGATTGGGTTTAGGTTAGTATTTAGAATTGTTCCCCTTAAGAATTTATTTTTTTCAGAGGATAGGTTATCAGTGTTAATTTGGGGAAGAGTTTCAAATTCTAAATTATAGTCAGGATAAGAAAAATTGCCGCTTTTTATTTTATAGCTGTATTTGGTGTCTGGATTTAAGTTTTTTAAAGTGACAAAATGAACCTGGTGAGGAGTAGGCGTATTTAGATCCCTGTCATCTCTTTTTAAGTTTTTTTGATCTCCATTTAGTTCTACTTCCCCTTCTGTTGCAAGATTTGTCTGCCAGGTAATAGAAGCCTGGCGATCTGTTAAATTAAATATTTTAATATTTTGAGGAGTGGAGCTTTGTTTTAAATTATGATCATTAGTTTTTTGAAAAGAATAAAGGATTAAGCCCAGGCTTAATGAGGTGATTATTAAAACTAGACCAAAGACAGTTGGAATTTTCATGGACTTGCTGACGGGCTGGCTTGGGAAGTTGGCTGAATTATTACGGGTCTATTTTGAGCATTTTCCCGGACAAGATTTATGGCTTCGGTATCAAAGTCTGGACTTATGGGTTCTAAAAGCGTTTGGAGAGCCGGGTCTAATTCAACTGAAGTTTTAGTTCTGAAAAATATATCAAAGATGAGCCAAAGCATAATGACAAAAAATGTGATTATTAGAAGTATGACAAATTCTTTTCTATTCATTTTAGTTTTTTAGGTAAAGTTAACGCCCTTTTCTCAATTTTTGAGATAGAAAGCATTAGCTGTAACTGACATTATAAGTCCTCCATCCTGAGTCCTGGAAATATTTAATGATTTTATTTCAAGTATTCTATCCAGGCTTTTAATGGATTTTAGAAATTCATTTAACTGAGTAAAGGAGCCTTGGACATTTAAGCTTAATTCAATTATTTTTAAAGTTGCATTTTTTGAAAGAGTTATGGGAGGGCCATCCAGGTCAATAGGCTGAAACTGGATGCCTGAAATTGAAGCCTGGTTAGAGCGGGAGAGGCTATACAGATTAGTTATTAGCTGAGGGAGGGAAGTTGAAGGTGGGATAAGGATATTGAGCCTGTTTTTTAAGCTTGAGTCAATTTTTTGATAATTTGCTTTTCCCTCGGTCAGATTTCTGGATTTTTCATTTAGCTTTTCTAAAACTTGACTTTGCTCATTGATGCTTATTTGCAGGGATAAAATTGTTTTTACTGTAGGGCGGATGGCATAGAGGGAGAAAATTGTAATGGTAATAATTGAAAAAACAATTGGTGAATAGGTTTTAACTGCTTTTGAGTTAATGATAGGTTTTATATAGGTGTAATACCTTGAGTATTTTGGATTCATAAGTTTAACTCGAACCTGAAATTGTAAAGCTAATTTCCCCCTGATCAAAACTGACAGTATCTAGATTGATGTTTTTAAAAATTGGATCCTTTTTAAGGTTATTTAAAAAGATAGAAAGATCTACATTAGATTTTGACTTACCAATTATTTTGAATGAAATTTCAGAACTACCATTTTTATCTAAAGCTAATGAAGTAAATCTGATTTGGGAGGGGACATAGCGGGAGATTTTTGGCAATAGTTCTGACCATTTATCAAGCTCTTGGTATTTAGAAGAGATAGTTGTTAATTTAAGCTGGGTTTGTCTTATTAAAGCCTCATCAGTACTTAGGCCCTCAATAAATGGTTTTTCGTTGTTAATTTTTCTTTTTAGATCATCAAGCTGGGCATCAAGAGTAAACCTAAAGACAAAAGCTGCTACTACTACAACTTCTACTGCTATGACTATGAACCTGCCATAGGAGATAAGCCATTTAATAAATTTTAAAGGGAGTTTTTCAGTTATACCTTGAGGGTGTAAGAGATTAAGCTTAACTCTTAGCCTTGGTAGTGGAGCAGGTTTTGTAGCCATAGCAAATATGCCAGCAAAAAAACTGGCTTAAGGATATTCTAAACTAAGAATGTAAGTTTTAATAGGGTTCTAAGCTGAGAGATGCTTTGAAAGCCTGGATTTAAGTCTTGAGGCTTTGTTGGGATGGATAAGGTGAGTTTTTGCAGCTTTATCTAAAGCAGAAAAAGCTCCCTGCAAATTTTGTTTGGTGGGGGTTTTGCGCATAGACTTTATAAGAGCTTTTAAGTTGTCTTTTAAGACTTTATTGTGCGCAGTGATCCTTTTATCTTTGCGCATTTTCTTCTTTGCACTTTTAATGATAGGCATAACCTGAGAATATTAGCACAAAATTAGCTTCCTTTGCAATGGTAGACCTTCTGGAAGGTCGCTCGTCAGATCAGAAAGTACCGCTCGGGTAGAATCCCTCGCTGTTGGATAGCAAGTCTCCTGGCATCTGCACGACTTGCTCTCCGACTACTTTCTTGATTTTGACCTCGTTCCCTATTCGATTTTTTTGTGATTGGAAAAGTTATCCACATCTTATACAATATATTGTAGGCTAAACGCCTCAATAAATTGTAGGCTTTTATGGTTAAATCTTTACTTGCTCTTTTAAATACCAGGCAGAACTCAATTTTATCCGGGGCTGTTATTTTAATGGTGGCTGTTTTTGGCTCAAAAATTTTAGGTTTGGTTAAGGATAGGTTTTTAGTCCATAACTTTGATACCTCTGAGGCTGCTATATTTTTTGGGGCATTTAGATTGCCTGATTTAATTTTCCAGCTTTTAATTTTTGGGACTTTATCTGTAGCTTTTATCCCTGTCTTTACAGATTACATAAATAAAAAGGGAGAGGATGAAGCCTTTTTGTTTGCCTCCAATATTCTAAACCTGTCTTTACTTGCCTTTATAATTTTAGGGACTTTAGCTTTTATATTTGCTCCTGCATTAAACAGTTTGCTGGTGCCTGGGTTTTTAGGGCAGCAAAAATTAATGACTGATGAGCTAACCAGGATTATTTTATTTGGACAACTTTTACTGGTAATTGGGTCATTTTTTATGGGGATAAACCAATCTTTCCAAAGGTTTATTATTCCTGCTTTGGCTCCCCTTATGTATAATCTGGGAATTATTTTTGGAATTGCAGTACTAGCACCATACTTTGGGATAGCAGGGGCTGCTTATGGGGTGGTAATTGGGTCATTACTGCATATGCTGATACAATTTCCATTGGCTAAATCTTTAGGATTTCAGTATTCATTTTCACTGGATTTTTTAAACCAGGGGGTAAGGGAGATATTTCAGCTTATGAGTTTAAGAAACCTGTCTTTGATGGTAGAGCAGTTAAATGAGACTGTATCTATTGCATTGGCTTCTTTAATTTCATATTCATCTGTAACACTTTTGACTTTTTCACAACACCTTTATGCTGCACCTATTGGGCTTTTTGGGGCAACTATTGCCCAGGCTGCGCTGCCAGTACTTTCCAGGGAAAAATCCAGAAGAGAGGATGAAAGCTTTAAGATTACACTTTTGACAACCATGCACCAGATTTTGTTTTTAACTTTGCCTGCAGCTGCAATTTTAATAGTTTTAAGGATTCCTGTAGTAAGACTTGTTTTTGGAGCCAGCCAGTTTTCATGGGAGGATACAGTTTTAACAGGCAGGACTGTAGCATTTTTAGCTGCAGGACTGGCTGCACAATCAGTAATTTTATTATTGGTCAGGGGTTTTTATGCATTTAAGGATGTGAGAATTCCTGTGGTAGTTTCTATTGGGACAGTAACTTTAAATATATTTTTAAGCTTTCTTTTTGTAACTTATTACAAGTTTGATGTTTGGGGCCTTGGAATGGCCTATGCTATTACTACAAATTTGTCATTTTTTACTCTTTTATATTTCTTGCATAAAAAGGTAGGAGGGTTTAATTTACACAGTTTGATTGACCCATTTTTAAAGATGTTTTTAGCTGCTTTAATTGCAGCTATCGCACTTTATATTCCTATTAAAGCTTTAGACCAGGTGGTATTTGATACAACCAAAACTGTAAATTTAATAATATTAACTGGGATTGCATCTTTTTTTGGGTTATCCATTTATGTTGTTTTAGTCTGGCTGATGAGAGTAAAAGAGCTTGAGACTTTTTTGAATTTAATAAAAAAGATTTCTAAGATGGAGTTTATGTTTAAATCTGAGGAGATTACTAAAGAGACAGGGAGTGTTTAATAATTGCCTGATAGGCTTAACTCCTCTACAATACTCCCATGGCAAATATAAGGAACTTCTCGATTATAAGGACCTGTTTCGCGCTTCAGTATGGGAAAAATTATACTTCGCGCTCGCAGAACCTGTTAATTGAAAAAGAGACTATTATATGAACATAAGGAACTTTTCAATTATTGCGCATGTTGACCATGGGAAATCTACTTTGGCTGACAGGTTTTTGGAGGTTACAGGGACTGTGGTTGGGGACAAGATGCAGGAGCAGATACTTGATTCTTTGGCACTTGAGCGGGAACGTGGTATTACTATAAAGCTTGCCCCTGTCCGTCTTAACTATACCCTAAACGCTATACCCTATACCCTAAATCTAATTGATACTCCTGGGCATGTAGATTTTTCATATGAGGTGAGTAGGGCTTTAGCTGCTGTTGAGGGGGTAATACTTTTGGTTGATGCCACTCAAGGTATCCAGGCCCAAACTTTATCCCATGGGTTGTCTGCTTTGGAGCAGAATCTAACTTTAATCCCTGTTGTTAACAAGATAGATCTGCCAAATGCAGATGTGGAAAAGGTAAAAACTGAGCTTTGTGACACTTTTGGATTTTTAGAGTCTGAGATAATTTTAGCCTCAGGAAAATCAGGTGAAGGGGTAGAGGAGATTTTAAAAGCTATTATTGAGAGGGTTCCCTCACCAGAGCAGGATAGTGAAAAACCCTTAAAGGCTTTGATTTTTGATTCTTTTTTTGATGCATATAAAGGAGTGGTTGCCCAAGTACGGATTATGGAAGGTCAGACACCCCCAACCCAGTCTAAAATCTATTTTTTAGGTACAAAAGCAGAGGGACAGGTGTTAGAGACAGGTTTTTTTGCACCACAATTAAAAGTTGGGGAGAGTCTGAAGGCTGGGGAGATAGGCTATATTGCAACAGGGATTAAAGAGCCTGATAAAGTTAGAGTTGGAGATACGATAACGAGTGCAGAATTTAGAGTGAAGAATGAAGAGTTAAAAACAGTTGATCCGTGGAGTGTTTATTCTTTGCCTGGTTATAGAGAAGTAAAACCAATGGTGTATGTGGGGCTTTATCCAATTGATGCTTCTGAATATTTTGAGTTAAAAGAGGCTTTATCTAAATTTAGATTAAATGACCCTGCATTTTCTTATGAGAGCGAACAATCCAGTGCTTTGGGGTCTGGGTTTAGGTGTGGGTTTTTGGGATTACTTCATGCAGAAGTAGTCCAAGAGAGATTGTCAGAGGAGTTTGGGGTGGATTTACTGGCTACTGCCCCTTCTGTTGAATATATGGTAGGTGAAGGGTTTATAAACAATCCTGCAGAATTAGATATAGCAAGGATTAAAGAGTTAAAAGAGCCCTGGGTTTTAATTAAAGTCTTTACGCCCTCTGATTATTTGGGGAATATTATGGACCTTTTACAGGAAAGAAGAGGAAAGTTTGTAAACCAGGTCTATTATGGAGTCCAAATAGAGCTTACTTATGAGATGCCTTTAGCTGAGATGGTGACAGATTTTTATGACAGGTTAAAGTCAGTATCTTCTGGGTTTGCTTCTTTAGATTGGGATTTATTAGAGTTTAGGGAGGTAGATGGGGCAAGGGTGGATATTTTAGTGGCAGGGGAAAAGGTGGATGCATTATCTTCTATTGTATTTAGGCCAAAAGCTGAGGGGTTTGGGAGGAGGATGGTGGAGAAATTAAAAGAGGTTTTGCCCAGACAAAATTTTGCAATTGCAATTCAGGCTGTGATTGGGGGGACAGTGATAGCCAGGGAGACTGTAGCCCCTTTTAGAAAAGATGTGACTGCAAAGTTGTATGGTGGGGATAGGACTAGAAAGGATAAATTGCTAGAAAAGCAGAAAAAAGGGAAGAAGAAGATGAAGATGGTGGGGAGAGTAGAAATCCCCCAGGAAGCATTTTTGAGTATATTAAAGAGCTAGTATGGAGATATTAAATAGAGCAGGAGAGTTTTTAAATAATCAGGTAGAGAAGAGAGTGTTTCGCTATAAAGTTAGTTTGGATGAAGCAACAGATGATCAACTTTTGAGAATGGTTGAGTTATATGAAGAAAAGCTCAGGGTTGAAGAGGCATTGGTAAAAGATTCCAGGGATGTTGCAATACTCACAACAACTATAGGTGCGCCTGTGACTTTAGTTAGTGGGATTAATAGTTTCCTGATTCCAAGTATAGTTTGTTTAGGTTTTGGGCTTTATTCAGAGCTTAAGGTTGGGTATGCTGAGTTAAGATATAAAAGAATAAAGGAAAAAGTAAAAACCTCTTAAGCTAGCAGGTATTTTTTGGCGAATTGGTCAGCTTCGGATTCCTGTAGTTTTATCTCCTCTTTAGTTTGGATATAGCCTATTGAGTTTTTGTGGCCTAATATTATGTGGCCTATTTCGTGGAGGATGGTAAATATTATTTGGGTTTCTCCCTGGTCAAAAAGGACATCTGAGAGAAAGATCAGGTGTTTGCCTTTTAAGTCATTGCCATTGAAGGCATAACCCCAGGAATCTTCATCTGAGGATAAAAACCAGGTTGAGTGGATAAGATGGTTTGAAATATCCCCTGGCAGTTTAGAAACAGCCTTTGAGACCATAGCTTTCATGTAAGCATTGCCAACTAGTCTTCCTCCAAAAGCTTTTACTATTGCCTGAGAATTCATGAGAGTATTATAAACCTAAAAAAAGCTTGATTGTTTTGATGATTTGTGCTTAAACTGAATTTAAGGTCAGGAGGTGAGAATTAAAATGAATTCAAAATATCTTCATATGACAGCTATGACTTTACTTTGGGTTGGTGGTTTAAACTGGGGTTTGGTTGGGCTTTTGGATATTAATTTAGTGACTATGCTTTTGGGTGATGGAACTATGCTTACTAAAATTGTCTACATACTGGTTGGTCTTTCAACTGTATGGATAATTATTACCCATAAGAAGGATTGCAGAATTTGTAATCCAGGATAAGTTAATTTTAGGTATTATTTAAATACTACTGATTTTGTCTTTAGAGACTGGTCAGTAGTATTTTTTTGTGGATTTAGTTTGCCCAGTTTTATATATAGATAGAGGGCAAAGGTTAAGAGGATGATTGCGCCTGACTGAATGGCAAACTGGGGGCCAAAGTGTTCTGTCAGCAGTCCTACTAAAAAGCTTCCTAAGGGTTGGGTACCCAGGAAAGCTAAGGTATAGATACTTAAAACCCTTCCCCTGATATGGTTATCTACTGTTTTTTGGATAGTGGAATTGACCATGGCAATTTGGGCAGAAATACCTATTCCTGATAGAAACATCATAGGGAGTGCAAGGTATAGGTCTTTAGTGAGGGTAAACAAAAAAAGTGAGATGGTAAAAAGCAGACAGCCTCCTAAAATTATATGAGAGGTTTTAAATTTTTTGTGAAATGCTGAAATAAAAAGTGTGCCTACTATAGCTCCTGCTCCACCAGCTGCATAAAGATAACCTAAACCAGTGGCATTTTGGTGAAAAACTACATCTGCAATATAGGGCATGATGGTGGTATAAGAAAAGCCAAAGATAGAGGTGGCAGAAGAAAAGATTAAAAGATTTTTAATTAAAGGATGGGTATAAGCATACTTTAGCCCATTTTTTATAGCTTCTATTGGGTGGGGGTGTTCATTTGGGATATCTGATTCTATCTTCATGAAGAATAGTGCACCCAGAGGGGCTATAAAGCTAACTCCATTTAAAATAAATGCCCAGCCTGTTCCAAAAAGGGCAATTAAGACTCCAGCAATAGCAGGGCCAATTATTCTGGCTGTATTAAAAGTGCCCATGTTTAATGCTATGGCTGAGGGTAAGTGTTCCCTGCCAACCATTTCTATAGTGAAGGCTTGTCTGGCAGGCATATCAAGGGAGTTTATAGTGCCAAGTAAAAAGGCAAATATGGCAACAACCCAGATGTTTGCAAGTCCTAAAATAACCAAGACTCCTAAAAGCAAAGCCAGGATCATAGAAGCTGTTTGGGTGAAGATTAAAACATGTCTGGTGTGGAGCCTGTCTATTAAAACCCCTCCAAAAAGGGCAAAAAAAGTAATGGGTAAAAAACCTAAGGCTGATACTGCACCTACCATAAAAGCTGAGTGGGTTAATTCCCAGACCAGCCAGCCCTGGGCAACAGTCTGGACCCAGGTGCCAATTAAAGAGACTAATTGTCCTCCAAAATAATACCTATAATTTAAATGTTTAAAAGCGGGCAAAGCCGCTGAAATTTTTGCTCTCATAAGATTTAGAAAAAAGGAAATAACAAAACTGCGGTGGTAATTATTTTAAAAGATTGTAAGATGGATTACAATGTTTAGAGACTGCTTATTATAGAAGAGGCTCTTTTTATTGCATAAATTTTCTGATAAAAGGGGTGAGATTGGATTTCACTTAAGGTTTCTGTAAAAACGCCTATTTTTGGCTCTCTTCCTCTGGCATGGATAAGACCTGGCTCGTTATCCATGGGTAATGCTGCAAAAGTGGCCTGGTGCAGGGAGGCAAAATCAGTAACCCCTATAGGACCCAAAAGGGCAATATCACCTAACTGGACGTTATAAAGATCTACATTTTCGAACTCATGAATGTTAGCAAGCAGATTTTGAGAATGGAAAAATTCGGGGGGGAAGATATTTCCAAACCTTCTGATAAATATAATCTGGGATAAAGACATGCAATTAATGTAAAGTGAAGATTCAGGATCTTTTGAGGGCATAGCAAATTTTTTATATTTTTTGTCTAAAAGATCCTCATATAGAGAAGGTGGGAGTTCTAACTCTACAGCCACTAGTTTTTGTCTCCTTTTTGCCAGTGGGCTTTAGTTAGAAGAGGGGAATATAAATCTTCTTCAAGGGTGATTTTTAGTGAATCCAGTTCTTTCTGAGTAGGGTCAGAATCCTGAAATTCTATGTTTTTTATATCTTCTATTAATGCCAGGGGTGTTTGTTCTGAGCCTTCACCCATGACTACTCCTGCTGCAGAAGAGAGGGAGTCTATTAAAGAAAGTTTTTCAAACTGAAAAGGCCTGCCAAAAAGGTCTGGTTTGCCAATATAGTCTAAAAGTGGTTTAAAGCCTGAGTAAGCTATGGCCATTGAGGTGACACCCCACCTGAAAGGGGTGGTCTTTGAATCTGTAATCATTACCCCTAGATTTTTTAAGTTAAACTTTTTTCTAAGATAAGCCCTGATAGAATTTGCAGAAGATTGGGGGTCTTTGGGCCATAAAATATAAAAGCCATTGCCATTAGATTCATCTATGCCTGCAGAAGCTGAGAGGTTATTTTGGGTGATGGTAAGAGAGACATTATAGGGATTTGCTTTTCTTGGGAGAAAATACTGAGAATGTTGTTTGATAAGTTCATCCTTGGCAGAATCTTCCATTTTGACCACGCTGCCTTCTGTAATAGAGATTATTTTTGAGGTGACTGCCAGGATAGAGGCCTCTTTAATAATTTTGGGCAAAAATTTATCTAAAACTGCAAAGATATCTGTGTCCTGAAGGGGGACTAATTTATCTGTTTTTAAGCCTGTAATTTGCATAAAGGCAAGTATATCTCAAGTTACTTTTATATTCAAAGAATTGAAGCTATACTCTGAGTATGATTTATGAACCAAAGATTGATAAAGATAAATTAAAATAATTTTTAGACTATTCAGGATTAAAAAATGAATAACCTTTGATATAAATAAGTTGTATTGTCTTCCTAAAAATGGAGGATTAAAATAGGGTTATGGTTAATAAAAGGGAGAAGAATGCAAATTTTGAAGATCAAGTAAGAGAGATTAGAGATTTAGTGGAGATAGTTGTTGATAAAGTAAGGACTTTAGAAGCTTTTCAGAGTGTAGTAATGGAACAGTTAAGGACTATTAAGGATCAGCAGTCTTTGATGAACAAGAAATTAGATGATCCTGATACTGGGCTAGAAAGAATCAATGAAAAACTAGATACAAATACAGAATCAGTAGTGAATATTGAACAAACAATAGCAGTGTATAAGGATATGTATAGAATTAATGATGATAATGCTAGAAAATTAGAGAAACGAGTTAAGAAATTAGAAGATAATGCAGGAATTGAGGCTCCCCCAGAACTTGAGCTTCTAGAAGTTTCCTAAAAATGGATGAGGTAGAGATTATTAAATTATCCCCTGATAGATGGGAGGAATATAGGGATTTAAGATTAAGATCCTTGAAAGAGGATCCTGAGGCATTTGGGATTTTATATGAGGATGCAGTTAAGGAGGATGAAATTTTTTGGAGAAAGTTACTGGAAATTGCTGAAAAAGAGATTGATCACTGGAAATTTTTTGCTGAACTTAATGGAAAGTTAGTAGGAATAGTGAGTGCAAGAATTACAATTCCTGCAGGGGATGGAGATACAGTAAAAGTTCAGGAAGTATTTGTGGCAAATGAAGCCAGAGGTAAAGGTGTAGGGAAGAAATTAATGAATTATTTATTTAAAGAGATTTCTAAACACCCTCAATTTAAGAAGGCTAAGATAAAAGTTTTTACTTCTCAGAAACCTGCTATAGGTATGTATGAGAGTGTGGGGGCAAAAATTGTGGATAAGATAGAAGAATCCTGGCCTGATGGAAGAACTAATGAAACATATGTGATGGAAAAAGCGCTCCCATAAAAACCCCTTGACAACTTTTAGCACTCTTACTATAATAGTGCTAATGGTTCGACTCCGCTCACCATTACAACCATGGATTTAACAGACAGACAAAAAGAACTGCTTAAAGCCATAGTTGAATTGCACGTTAAAACAGGTGAACCTATTGGATCTGAGATTATAGAGAAAGAATTTTCTCTGGGGGTCTCCCCTGCCACAATCAGAAATGAGATGGCAAAGCTGACCCAGCTTGGATTTTTAAAGCAGCCTCATACCAGCGCTGGAAGAGTACCTACTTCTATTGGCTACAGAGTTTATATAACTGAGTTGATGAGGGAAAAGGAAGTCCCAATTTCTGCTGAGGTTTCTATGAAACAGAACCTCTGGCAGGAGAGGTATGTGGAGCACAAGCTTTTGAAGGAAGCTGTTAAAGCTTTAGCTTACAGGTGTCAGATGCTGGCTTTAGCTATTAGTGAGGAAGATGAGCTTTTTTATGCAGGGGCAGCCCATATCTTAGACTGGAGGGAGTTTGAGGATATTGATGTAACAAGGTTTGTTTTATCTTTGTTTGATGAATATCCAACTCTAAAAGAGATCATAGGGAGAGCCCAGGGGACAAACCCAATGCATATATTATTTGGGGATGAGCTTGGAATTGAATATTTAATACCTACAAGCTTTGTTTTTACAAGGTATGGGGGTAAAGAGGGGAGTAAGGGTGGAATAATAGGTATAATAGGACCTGCCAGGATGAATTTTCCTGTAATACTGCCTTATGTCAGGTATACTAGCAGGCTGATTGAAGAAGCGTTGAGATCATATTAGATTAATGATTTAAGATTAAAGATTTATGAATAAGAAGCAAAAACAAGAGAATACAGAAGAATTAGAGAAGTTGAAGCAGGATTTTGCTAATTTAGAAAATCAGTTAAAAAGGGCAGTGGCTGATTATCATAATTTAGAGAGAAGAGTGAGTGAGGGTAGAAGCCAACTTACAAGTTTTGCTGCCAACAACTTGATAGTTAATATTTTGCCTGTAATGGATCATTTAGAAAAGGCAGTAGAAGGAGTAAGTGAGGAAGAGAGAAACTCAGGATGGTTTAAGGGAGTGGAGATGAGTGTGAAACAGCTGCAGCAAGTGCTCAAAGATGAAGGGTTGGAGCAAATTAGAGCAGACGGACAGTTTGATCCAACCCTTCATGAAGCTGTTGATACCAGAGAACCCTCCTCCGCTGAAGCTTCGGCGGGCAAGGGTGAGGATGATGTTTTAGAAGTTGTTAGAAAAGGTTATAATCTAAATGGAAAAGTTTTGAGACCTGCTCAAGTGGTGGTGGGGAGGAAACAGGATTGAAGATTTAAGATTAATGATTTAAGAATATGAGAGGAAATTAATATAAGCAGTTATCATCAATTAATAGTGTTAGTTTTAATTGCAGGTTATTTTCTAGATGAAATTTTAACAACTGCAGCTAAGACTATAGTAGGTGGTGATTCATTTGCAGGATTGGACTTTTTATTATTTGGAATAATGGTTGCAATTATATTAATTAATAGAAAAAAAATAATAGATTTTTTGAAAGGAAAAAATATAAATGGCTAAGATTGTAAGGACCTGTTCGTATTTTGAAATTAGAAATTTTATCAAAATACTCTCAGAACCTGTCAATTTTAGACAGGAAGAATTTATATCTTGCTCTAAGATACAAGAAGCAAGATGTAATCTTGCGAGTATAATAGGAGGAATGTATGTCTAAAATAGTAGGAATTGATTTAGGAACAACAAATTCAGCTGTGGCTGTGATGGAGGGTGGTAAACCCAAAGTTATCCACTCTGCAGAAGGTGAGAATACTATTCCCTCAGTTGTAAACCCTGTTAAAAATATTGTGGGCAGGGTTGCTAAGAGACAGGCTATTGTTAACCCCAAAGAAACTATTTTTTCAGTAAAAAGGCTAATGGGAAGGAAATTTTCAGACCCTGAAGTCAAAAGGGATATGGAATGGCTTCCTTACACTATTAAGTCAGGTAAAAATGGCATGGCTGTTGTTGAAGTTGAAGGCCATGAATATACACCACAGGAAATTTCTGCACAAATTTTAGGAAAAATTAAAGCTGATGCTGAAAGCTACTTAGGTGAAAAAGTAACTGATGCTGTAATTACTGTGCCTGCATATTTTGATGATTCCCAAAGGCAGGCTACCAAACAGGCTGGGGAGATTGCAGGACTTAATGTCCAAAGGATAATAAATGAGCCTACTGCAGCTGCTTTAGCTTATGGACTTGATAAATCTCATGCCCACACCATTGCTGTTTATGATTTGGGTGGGGGAACTTTTGATATCTCTATTTTAGAGCTTGGAGATGGGGTAATTGAAGTAAAGAGTACAAATGGAGATACCCACTTAGGTGGAGATGATTTTGACCAGAAGATTATTGACTGGTTAGCTTTGGAATTCAAAAAACAGGAAGGGATTGATTTAAAAGGTGATAAACAGGCTCTGCAAAGGTTAAGAGACGGGGCTGAGAAAGCAAAAATTGAACTTTCTTCTTCAATGGAGACTGATATCTCTATTCCTTTTGTAACTGCTGATAGTTCAGGGCCAAAGCATTTAGATATGAAACTATCCAGGGCAAAGCTTGAAGGGTTAGTCCAGGAGCTTATAGACCACTCATTTGAGGCTGTGAGAAGTGCGCTGAAAGATGCGAAACTTGAGGCTTCTAAGATAGATGAGGTGGTTTTAGTTGGCGGGCAGACCAGAATGCCTGCAGTACAAAAGAGTGTTCAAGACTTTTTTGGCAAAGAACCACACAAGGGAATTAATCCTGATGAGGTAGTAGCAATTGGAGCTGCAATCCAGGGTGGAGTTTTGGGTGGTGAAGTTAAAGATGTTTTGCTTTTAGATGTAACACCTTTGACTTTAGGTATTGAGACTTTGGGAGGAGTATCCACACCTTTAATTACCAGAAACACAACTATTCCATCTTCAAAGTCTGAGGTATTTTCTACAGCTGCAGATAACCAGACTTCTGTTGAGATTAATGTGCTCCAGGGTGAAAGACAGATGGCCAATGATAATAAATCTTTAGGAAAGTTTATCTTGGATGGAATTCCACCTGCACCAAGAGGTGTACCACAAGTTGAAGTGACCTTTGATATTGATGCTTCAGGAATTTTGAATGTTTCTGCCAAAGATAAAGCATCTGGCAAAGAACAAAAGATTACTATTACAGGCTCAACAGGGCTGGATAAAGATGAAGTTGAGAGGATGACTAAAGAAGCTGAAGCCCATGCTGAGGATGATAAAAAGAAAAAAGAGGAGATTGAGACAAGAAATAATGCAGATACTATTTTATATACAGCTGAAAAGAGTTTGAAAGATGCTGGTGATAAAGTTAGTGCTGAGGTAAGGACAGATGTTGAGCAGAAGATTTCTGAGCTTAAAAGCATTAAGGATTCAGGTTCTATAGAGGATATAAAGACTAAAGCTGATGCACTGGGAGAGGTTTTGCAGAAGGTTGGGGCTGCAATGTATGAGAGTAAAGGGGCAGAGGGTTCGAATGGGTCGGAGGGGTCGAAGGGGGAAGATGGGCCCGCCTCCGCTGAAGCTTCGGCGGGTGAAACTGTAGAGGGAGAAGTGGTTGAGGAAAAGAAAACAGATTAAAGATTAATGATTAAGGATTAATGAGAAAGGAGCCCTGGGGAACCGGGGTTTTTTATTATTAAATAAGGTAAAATACACATATTATGGCAACTAAACGTGATTATTATGAGATTTTGGGGGTGACTAAATCGGCAACTGATGCAGAGATTAAGTCTGCTTATAGAAAGCTGGCCAGGAAATTCCACCCTGATGTTGATAAAACAGCAGGGGCTGCTGAGAAATTTAAAGAGGTGTCGGAGGCTTATCAGGTGCTGTCTGATCCAAATAAGAAAAAGACTTATGACCAGTTTGGTCATTCAGCTTTTGATAGAGGTGCACCTGGTGGTGGAGCAGGGGCTTATGGTAATCCTTTTGGAGAAGGGTTTAACCCATTTGGACAAGGGGGGTTTAGCTACAGCTGGTCCAGCTCAGGAGGCCAGGGTGGGCCTGATATGGGAGGATTTTCTGACCCATTTGACCTGTTTGAACAAATTTTTGGGATGGGTTCCCCTTTTGGAAGTATGAGAAGAAGGCCTTCTTATCAAATGGGAATTACTTTTGATGAGGCTATAAAAGGAGTGGAAAAAGATATAGAGCTTGAGAGTAGAGATGCACAGGGAAGAGTGGAGAGAAAAAGGCTGAGAGTAAAGGTGCCTGCAGGAGTGGATGATGGGACCAGGATGAAATTTGGGGAGATAGATTTGGTGTTTAGAGTAGCATCTTCTAATGAGTTTGTTAGAGAAGGTGCAGATATTTTTTCTGAAAAGAGTTTGACTATCCCTCAGGTTGTGCTAGGAGATACTATTGAGGTTAAAACTGTAGGTGGAGTGGTTAAAGTTAAAGTTCCAGCTGGAACACAGCCTGGAGCATTAGTTAGGATTAAGGGAAAGGGTGTGGTTAATTTAAGAGGGGGTCATGGGGATCATTATGTGAGGGTTAGGCTTGAAATACCTAAAAGTTTGAGTGCAGAAGAGAAGAAATTATATGAGCAGTTAGGTTCTATTAAGGGTAAGAAAAAGTGGTTTTAGCTATCAACTAGACTTGACTTAAGAGGGTTTGAGGACTACAATATTTCCAGTTGAAAGTGAGGATTGAGGTGGGCCCTGTCCCACCTTTTTAAATATTTATGCCTATTCAGGCTCGAACAGAATTTGCAGCTGCTATAAATCAGATAGCCTCTGAAAAAGGGGTTGAGGTAGATGTGATTTTAGATGCTATCCAGCAGGCTGCTTTGGCTGCATACAGAAAGGATTTATCATTTAGAAATGAGCCTGTACCAGATGATTTTGAAGAACTTACTGCTAAGCTTGATCCTGCAACTGGTGAGATATCCATTTGGAGAGGGAGTGAAAATATTACTCCTCCAGGATTTGCCAGGATTGCAGCCCAGACTGCCAAACAGGTGATAACCCAAAAACTGCATGAGGCTGAAAAGGGTGCAATTGTTTCAGAATATGAACAAAAAGTGGGAACAATTGTGTCCGGGGCAGTCCAGCGGCAGGAGGGAAATACCTATTTTGTAGATTTAGGCAGAGCTGAGGGTATTTTGCCCCCACCTGAGCAGGTTAGGGATGAGCTTTACTCCCAAAACCAGAGGATGAAGTTTTATATTAAAGAAATTAGGGAATCAGGAAGAGGGCCTGAGGTAGTGGTTTCCAGGACTGATTCAGGACTTGTTAAAGGGCTTTTTGCCATGGAGGTGCCTGAGGTTGCATCAGGAGTAGTTGAGATAAAAGAGATAGCCAGAGAGCCAGGTGGAAGGACTAAGGTAGCAGTTGTGTCAAGCCAGGATGGGGTTGATCCTGTGGGGTCAATGGTTGGGCAAAAAGGGGTAAGGGTCCAGGCTGTTATAAATGAACTAGGAGAGGAAAAAATAGATATTGTGATGCATTCTGAGGATCCAGCCAGGTTTATTGCAGCTTCACTTTCTCCTGCTAAGGATATCCAGGTACAGTTAAATGAGGAAGAAAAGGTAGCCACTGTTACTATTCCTGACAGCCAGTTATCACTGGCTATTGGGAAGGGTGGACAAAATGTCAGACTGGCTGCAAAATTAACAGGCTGGAAGATAGATATAGTGGGTACGGGGGAAGGACTTGAAGAAGAGTCGAAGGTAGAAGAGAAGGTATCAAAGGAAGGAAAAGTATCAGATGTATCAAATGCAGAGAAGACAGAAGACACTAAAATTGCAGAACCAGCACAAGCTGAGGTAACACCTGCAGATGTACCAGCTGCTGAACCTGTAGCAGAGCCGGAAGTACAAGAAGAGTCGAAGGTAGAAGAAGTTGCACCAGCAGCTGAAGCAGAAGCACCAGTAAGTACAGAAAAAAAGACAGATCAGGCGCAAGAAGATGAACCTAAAGCTTAAGTTTATGTGAATTTTAGAAATTCAACTTAATAACAAAGCTTTAACCGCCTGATAGAAAGAAAGGCGGTATTTTTATGTCAGAACAATCCAGACCACCAGTTGTAACCATACTTGGCCATGTTGATCATGGTAAGACAACTTTACTTGATTTTATCAGGAAGAGTTCTGTTGCCTCAAAAGAGCATGGGGGGATTACCCAGGCTATTGGTGCATACCAGGTTGAACATGAGGGGAAACTGATAACTTTTATAGATACTCCAGGGCATGCTGCTTTTGAAAAGATGAGGAGCAGGGGTGCAAAGGTGGCTGATATTGCTGTACTGGTTGTAGCTATAGATGATGGGATAATGCCCCAAACAACTGAGGCTATAAAACATATTCAGGAGGCTAAAGTGCCAATGATTGTGGTTGTGAACAAAGTTGACCTTCCAGGAATTGATAAAAAAGTCCAGCTTGAAAAGATTAAAAAACAGTTGTCAGACCAGAAAGTTTTGGTTGAGGAATATGGAGGGGATGTGCCTTTGGTTGAGGTTTCTGCAAAAAGCGGGACTGGGGTGGATGACCTTTTAGAAACTATAACTTTGGTGGCAGAGGTAAATGAGACTCGTGGAGACCCTGCTTTACCCGCACATGCTGTAGTGATTGAGGCTAATCTGGATAAATTTAAGGGGCCTATTGCTACCCTTTTAGTTAGAAACGGGACATTAAAAAAGGGAGAAACAATTTTACTTGGTGGAGTTAAATCTAAAATCAGAGGGATGTTTGATTTTTCAGGCAAGGCTATAGAGGAGGCTTTACCATCTATGCCTGTTGAGGTTTTAGGGCTTGAGGAAGTGCCTGAGGTTGGAAGATATATTGGTGAGGATGCATCTATTAAAGAAAAAGCAGATGTTTTAAATTTGCTTGAAAGGTTAAAACAGGATAAAACAAAAAGGCTTAATTTAGTAGTAAAAGCTGATAAAGCAGGGTCTTTAGAGGCTGTTGAAGCAGGTTTGCAAAAATTCAATGATAGTGGTGAGGAGCATATTAAAATTGTTTTTAGTGGGACTGGGGATATTAATGATTCAGATATAAAACTTGGGGCATCTTCTTCCGCTATAGTTTTAGGGTTTAATGTTGAGCCTGTAGTTTCTGCAAAAAAATTGGCTGAGACTGAGCAGGTATTAGTCAGGACTTATACTATTATTTATGAGCTTTTAGAGGAGATTGAGGATGTGGTGGAGAGCATGCTTAAAGTTGGAGCAATTGAAGAGGTTTTTGGGACAGCCCAAATTATAGCTGAATTTCCATATGGTAAAAATGAGAGGATTGCAGGATGCAAAGTATTAGATGGGCAAATTACCAAAGGGCCTAAAATAAAAGTAGTCAGAGGAGAAGAAGTGGTTGGGGAAACAAAGCTAAAGTCACTTAAAAAAGTCAGGGAAGAGGTGGTGAGGGTAGAGACTGGTGATGAGTGTGGGATGATGTTTGATCCTCAGGTTGAGTTTGCAGTTGGAGATGTTCTCCAATCCTTCAGAACTTTATAAATCCTATATCATTCCCGACTTGATCGGGAATCTATAACAAAATAGTTATCCAAAAATTCGTTATCGCGAAAAAGTGGATCAAAATTTATAATAAATAACCAGGCTAAGTATGCTAAAAAATCCGCAGGTGTTTGCACAATCCACCCCAAGGGTGGACATAGGGTAGTTATCACCCCCAGGGTGTCTAGCCAGCACACGCCCGAGGTGGGAGCTAAAACTCTAATAACTACCCTATAGGCTTGTAATTTTAGCTTGGAGGTTGTAAAATACTCAAATATTTATATAATCAAACCATGAAGTATCAATCACAGCTTCAAAATGTGGCCTCTGCTCTTTCCGGGCAGGGATCTATTGTGGTTGCACTGCCTACTAATGCTTCAACTGATAAAATTGCCTCAGGACTTTCGCTTTATTTAGCTTTAAAAAATGCAGGAAAGCATGTAGTAGTAGTTTCACCTGATAACTTAACAGTTTCCCAATCTAACCTTTATGGAGTTGGGGATGTTAAAAATATTTTTCCTTTAGGTGGTCAGGGTAATTTCATAATTTCTTTAGAAGGAGTAGTGGAAAATGTTAATGGTAACCCAGTTGTTTCATCTTTAGAAAAATTAGACTGGATGCCTAATGGAAATAATTTAGATTTGGTATTTCACATTACCCCTGGCAAAAAATTTGAGCCTATAAATGTGAGAGAGTACCGTCAGGAAAATGGAGGACAAGTTTCGATGGTTTTTGTGGTTGGAGCCTCAAGCTTAAATGACCTAGAAGCAATTTATCAAAACAATACCCAGGTATTTTCTAATACTTACTTAGTAAATATTGATAGGAATCCCACAAATTCCAATTTTGGTGCTACAAATGTTTTAGATACTAATGCTGCAACTTTGTCTGAGATGGTTATACAAATCTTGCCTGATTTAAGCCTTAGTATAGATGCTGATATTGCAAGTAATATTTTAACCGGGATTTATGCTGAAACTGCTAATTTAACTGCTAAAGGTTCTGCTGATACATTTATTGCAGTTGGACAGGCAATGCAGGCTGGAGGTAAGATCCAGCAGGTGGCAGAGAGCTCTCAGCTACACTTACAGCCTCAAACAGAACCAGCTGCACAAGCTGCACCTTCTCAGCCTGTAATGCCTAATATTCCTGCAAATGATCAAGCTTCAGGTTTTGATTTAAAACAGATTTTTAATATCCCAAATTCTCCAGTACAAAATAATGAATCTTTTATTAATCCTCCAGTTGTTTCTTCGCAAGCTCAGTCTTCACCAGAAGAAAAACCAGTGGGAGAATATGCAACTTCAAAAAATCCTGAGGTTGAAACACCAACACCTGACTGGCTAGTGCCAAAGATTTTTAAGGGTGGTAATGTTGGCTAAAGCCACTATGATATAGTACGTTAAATATAATCTACCATGCCTTCTCCTGAAGTTACTACCAAAAATCCAGCTATTAGTTATATGAAAGAATGTGTGAGAGCTTGTAGAGTGAAGCTTTCTATGGAAGAGAAAATGAGTAGAGGAGGAATGAGGGTGGCTGAGGCAGGTTTAAAAGTTTTAGTAGAGCATCCCGAGGCTGCTTTAAGAGCTCTGACTGTAGTTCCTGCGTCAGTTGCTTTTGGCAGAGCATTTTCAAAACATGACCATGAGGGAAGCAGAAATGCGCTGATAGCTTTAGGGGTTGGGATGATAGTGCATGAGGTAGCCAGGGAAGTGGGCAGAGCTGCAGAGTTTTTGTTAGAAGATATAATAAGAACTGACAGACCCCATCCATATCGTGAGGATAAATAAAAACAACAAGCCCCATTATAAGAAATAGATTGTGGGTTTACATTTTTTGAAATGTTTGGTTCGAGAACTTATAAATCAATTTTCAAACAGATAAGTTTACTTAACGTCATTTATAATACCAGCCATAGTTTTCTCTCCCACCCTATAAGTAAAAACTCTACCTGCGGAAAGTCCTTTTACTGCTTCTCCCAGGGGGGATTTAGAAGTTATCACTTGTACTCCTGGAAGTTTAATACTGAATGGAGCAAATATTGCACCCTTTATTTTTTCATCAGCATCCCAAAGTTCTGCATCGAATTCGGCTCCTTCGCTTATTTCGGAATTAGGAGTTGTATCCTTAATAAAGATTTTAAATGCTTTTGCAGCATCTAGAAGGTCTCTTTTTACGTTTGATTCTTGGGCATAAATTTCTCTCATTGTGTCATATCTAGAAGTCATTGGACTGTCTGAACGATTTCGGGCTTCTTCACTTGATGCAAGACTTTCTTCTGAACGAATGATTTCTAAGTCTAATTCCTTTAAGTATTTTTCTTTGCTTTCAGGACTCATAATTATTACTATTTTACTACTAAAAAAAACTTTTTGCAATATACATATAGATATGTTATCATAAAACTAACCTATAGATAAAAATATAGTGCAATAAAATGAATGAACACAGAGTAATAGCTCTTGAGGGATTAGATGGATCCGGTAAAACAACTACCGGAAGAATGCTTGCCGAACAAACCGACAATACTTATTTTTACTGTACACAAGATAACCCATTAAAAAAACACCGAGCTTTCTTTGATACAAAACCAATTCAATTAAGATTTCTATATTACGTTGCCCTTTCTATAGTTAATCATCAAAAAGTTGAAAGCTTATCGAATTCGGAGGATGTTTTTTATGATAGGACAGTTATATCTACGATTGCATACCACAGCGCTTTTGGACTTTCAAAGCCCTGGCTTAATCTTGTACCGCCTTTTTTAATAAATCAGATTGATTTAATTGTGTATTTTACTCTAGATGAGGAGGAAAGAATTAGGAGACTTGAATCTAGACCACAACATGTTTTAACAAATCAATCACAGGATGAAAAATCCGTCATCCGATCAACAGATATTGATAGAGAATACCGCAAACAGTTCAATGAAAGCACAGTATTTGTATCAGGTAATGGAAAATCTCCCCAGCAAGTTGTGGATGAACTAAAAGTTAAATTTTATGAAACAAAATAAGAGAAATCAAAGATTGCAACTTTTAGAAGTAGAGTTAAGAGCTAAAATTGATAGAGTTAATCTATTAAACAATAAAATACTTCTGAATAAAGAATATCTGGAAATTGATATGTATTACAGGTATGCACCTGAGATTAATAAGGACTGGGTTGTCAGAATTAGACGTCATCTTAATGATTTTTTCGTGACATATAAATCAAATAAGAAATTTGGTGAGGGTGCTTGGAGCGAGGTTGAAATGCAGATTAATAAAGAAGTAGCTGATAAATTGCATGACTTTTTCCTAAGTAATAAATTTATTTTGGACGTTATTATTGAAAAAAATAGAAAAAATTTCCAGTATAAAAATTTTGAAATTAATATTGACCAAATTAAAGATTTAGGTATTTTCATTGAAGCAGAAGTTATTACAGATAATGTTGAGGAAGGAAGAGAAAGGATACTTGAACTTTTCTTAGAGCTTGATATTCCAAGTAAGGATATTACAGAAAAAGGTTATGTAACGTTAATGAAGGAGGCACTAAATGGAAAAAGTACCAGATAATTCGGTCAGGATTAAGGTTACAAATGATTGCCAGTGGACTTGCACATTTTGCCATAACGAAGGGACTGAACTCCCAAACAGTGCAAACGCAAATTATAGAACTTCAGCTTTTTTAGATCCAAACATTCTTTCCTTGCCTATCGTAGAAAATATAATCGTCAGCGAGGATACAATTGCAGCAATTAGCAACTTAAAGACAATTGGTATCGATGAAATTCACTTAACAGGAGGTGAGCCGACTTTACTGCCGCAACTACCAAGTCTTATAAAAGTTCTTAGTAGTCAAGGTTTTAAGGTTAAGTTAACCACTAATGGACAGGTCTCTAATCAAAGAATGCAGGAAATAATAGAATCTGGATTGGATGGCATTAATTTTAGCATTTTATCACTGGACGAAGATGAATTCTTAAAAACTCAAAATCCTCCGATGATTCCTGGACTAGATCCTAGGAGATGGGCTAAGAATATGATTGAGAGGGAAAAATCAAATATATTACTAGCTGTAAAACTAGGAGTTAATGTAAAGATTAATACAGCTGTTTTAGGAAAAGGGGACTATTCAAGAGTAGATTCAGTTAGAGAATTTGCTCAAGAAGAAGGAATAACTCTTGTTCTCTTGAATGGTATTGGTGAACAAGACACAGCCCAAGATGCTGTTTTTGAGTATGCGCAGTCGTATGCTGAATACCGTTCGAGTTCAGAAAGCAGTAATAATTCTAAAGGATCCAGAACCTACGCTTTTCCAAATGGTGACGTATTAAGAGCTAAATATTTGACAAACTATCATCCCGAAGTAGTTTGTGGTGGCTGTGAGTTAAGAGATACACCATTATGTGCTGAAAAGTTTTACGGTATTAGGATGGAATTTAGAGGTGGTACTCCATTTATCAGATTATGTATTCAAAAAACAAATGAAAGAACTGTAATGCCGCTACAAGATTTCATTGCTAAAGATATAAAATCCCAACTATAATTGTTTATTGAACTGTTTCGTTTTAAGATTTAGATTTAGTTACTCAGTTCAAATACTGTTAAAGATAATATTTAGCTTAGATTAATAACGATATCTTTATGGGTAGATGTATCAGAGTTGAGAAATACTAGGCTTTAATCTTATAGTTGCAATATGCATGGGAATCTGGTAGAATTTGTTCACATTAAGTAGGATTTACTTCTTGGCACCGAAGTTTATCCATATAAGGAGGGAAGATGCCACTCGATCCAAAAATAAAACAGAACATAATTGACCAATTTGCGACACACAAGGGTGATACAGGTTCCCCTGAGGTACAAGCAGCACTATTGTCTGAGGCGATTAAAAATCTAACCACTCATTTAAAAGAGCACACCCATGATATCCATTCCAGAAGAGGGCTTTTATCAATGGTTAATAAGAGACGCCGTTTACTACAGTATCTTTTGAAAAAAGATAACGATCGATATAAAGGAGTTATTGATAAACTTGGACTGAGTAGGTAAACGACGCTCTTGCGAGTACTTCGCTATTATTGAAATAGTTTTTTCAATAAAGGCTGCGTACTCTTAAGAGACGCCGTTTACTGCAGTATCTTTTAAAAAAAGATAATGATAGGTATAAGGGAGTTATAGACAAGCTATGGCTTTCGCGATAACTCCCTTGCGATAGTTCCACTGCTTCGCAGTGTAGTAACTATCTAAAAGGTGTGATTGATAAATTAGGTTTAAGCAGATAGTTTTGGTATAATAAGGAAGGTAGGGTTGGAGATTGTAAATTGAAGTTAATTTATAAAAATTGACTCCAGTTACCCAGTTTCCAAACAATTCCTCCATATTTAAAATTTAAATAAATTTTATGAATAAAGTAGTAATAAAAGAGATGGATCTTAACGGGTCCAAATTAAAACTTGAAACAGGCAGGCTTGCATTGCAGGCTGATTCTTCAGTGCTGGCAAGCTGGGGTGAGACTGTAGTTTTAGCAACAGTTTCTACAAAACCACTTGCTTTGGATATAGGGTATTTTCCACTTTCTTGCGAATATGCTGAGAAATATTATGCAGGGGGAAGGATTACCACCCAAAAGTTTATTAAAAGAGAGTCAAGGCCTTCTGAAAAAGCTGTTTTATCAGGCAGGGCAATTGACAGGGCAATTAGGCCTCTTTTCCCTAAAGATTTTAAGAATGAAGTTCAGGTTATTATCACTGTTTTATCATTTGACGGCACCCATGACCCTGCAATTTTAGGCTTTATTGGAGCATCTGCAGCACTTTGTATTTCAACTGTTCCATTTTTAGGACCAATAGGTATTACCAGGATTGGTGCGAGAAATGGGGATGTCGAGGTAAACCCAACTATTGAAGAGATTGAGCATTTAGACATGATTTTGGATGTAGCTTCCACTTCTGAAAAGGTGGTGATGATTGAGGCTGAGGGTAAAGAGATCGCTGAAGATAAGTGTTTCCAATATATTAAAAAAGCTTTTGAGGAAGCCCAAACCCAGATTGATTTTATAAATGATTTTGTCAAAGAAGGCGCAAAGCAAAAACAGGAATTTGTTCCAATTGCAGATCAAGTCGAAGGTCCTCTTCTTGAAGAAGTTAAAATTGACATCAAAAAGGAAATTGAAGATGCACTTTTTTCTGAAAACTCAACCTGGCATGAAGCAACAGGTGACTTAATCAAAGCAGATATAGCTACTAAGTATGCAGAAAACGAGATAACCCCAATCCAGATTTCAGCCATCTTTGACAAAATTGCCAAAGAGTTAATGAATGATTTTGTCTTAAACAAAGGGAAAAGGGTTGACTCCCGAGGTATGGAAGAAGTCAGGGAGATTTCTGCAGAGATTGATATTTTACCCAGGACCCATGGGTCTGCAATTTTTAACAGAGGAGGAACCCAGGTTTTATCTATTGCAACACTGGGACCTTTGTCAGTTTCCCAAACTCTGGAGGGTATGGAAGGTGAGAGTACTAAAAAGTTTATGCATCACTACAACATGGGCATAAACCCATTTTCTACAGGTGAGGTCAAAAGAATTACAGGCCCATCAAGAAGGGACATAGGACATGGTAATCTGGTAGAAAAATCCATAAGGCCTGTTTTACCTTCAGATGAAGCTTTCCCTTATGCAATTAGGGTTGTATCTGAGGTAATGGGAGCAAATGCTTCTACATCCCAGGCTTCTGTTTCTGCTTCAACTTTGGCACTTTTGGATGCAGGGGTCCCAATTGAGCCTGTTGCAGGTATTGCCATGGGGCTTTTATCTAATGGTGACAAGTTTCAGGTTATAACAGATATGCAGGCTGTGGAAGATTTTTATGGGGAGATGGATTTTAAGATTGCAGGGACAAAAAATGGAATTACCGGGATCCAGATGGATACTAAGCTTACAGGGCTTAATTTTGAAATGATTGAAGAAGCTTTAAGACAAGGTAAGCTGGCAAGAGAACACATTTTAGGAAAGATGGCTGAGGTTGCACCAAAAGAGGTGGAACTTTCTAAATATGCTCCAAAGATTGAAGTAACCCATATTAAACCTGAGGAGATTGGGATGCTGATTGGACCGGGAGGTAAAAATATTAATGCAATTATTGCTAAGACTGGTGCCCAAATAGATATTGAGGATGATGGGACTGTAATGATCTCTTCTATGGATGATGGAGCTATAAAAGCTGCAATAGAGGCTGTTGAGGGAATGTTTAAAAAGGTTAACGTGGGTGAGGAGTATGATGGTAAAGTTGTCAGACTTGCTCCATTTGGAGCATTTGTGGAGATTTTACCTGGAAAAGACGGGTTGGTGCATGTATCCCAGATGGCTCCAGGTAGAGTTGAGAAGCCAGAAGACATTGTGTCTGAAGGACAAGAAGTGCATGTGAGGGTAACTGATGTAGATTCAGCGGGAAAGATTGCCTTATCAATGCTTTTTGGGGCAGATATAAAACCTGAGAGTGAAGGAAGGCCAAGAGGTGGAGGTGGCGGAGGTTTTAGAAGTGGCTCGCCTCGCTTCACGGGTGGAGCGGGTGGAGATAGACCAAGATTTGACAGAGGTGGTGGAAGACCAAGTGGTGGCGGCCTGCCTGCCGGCAGGCAGGGTTTTAGAGAAAAAAGAGATTTTACCAGAAGCGGCGGTGGTGCCAGACGTGATTTTGGCGGCGGACGCGGAGGTAATAGGGGCGGACGCGGCGGCGGTTTTAATCGATGATTAAATTTGTTAAAAGTAAATATATTCTTTTAACTATTCTAATTTTTTTCCTTTTAGCAATTTCAGTACCGGCAGTAATTTTTACAAAGGGATATTATGAGGGGTTTTTGTTATCCAATAAAGAGAGTAGTAAAGTAAAAGTTGAAACAGTAGACAGTAAGGTAAAAATTAATTTTGAAGTATTGGGGGAGGATAGAGCAAATTTTGAGAAGTTTTCCCAGAATTTGGGAGTAAGTAGTGGGTATTTAGATGGGATAGAGCTTGAGCTGGATAATGAAAGCATAGGAAAGGTAAGTGAAATTACACCAATTGAGGCAAATTTAGAAGTTTCTGATAGGGCATTAAAATTTTCCAGTAAATCTGCAAAAAGCTTAAAATCAGCTTTGTCTAAAAGTGATTATAGATTAGCCAGCGGGTCAGGAGTTTTTGAAATGAATGTTAATTCAGGAAGTGATTTTAAGATAAATATAAAAGAACCAAAAGAAGTTTTGGAATATGCAACCTCAAGCGGAGAGCTTACATTATCATCAAAAATAAATCCATGGTTTCAAACCTTACAAAGAGTAGATAGAATATATATAGAGGTAAAGGGGAAGGCCCTTAATGGAGAGATTGTTTTGAACTAATAATCAAGAAACAAGAGACAAGATACAAATTATTTATATCTTGGTAATTGTAACTTGTAACTTAATTTATATGGATGCTGCCCAAACACAAGTTCAACAAGCACAAATAATTGAGAAACTGAAACAAAAGTTAGCTGGAGTTAAATTACCTCCTGATGTTTCAGAGAAGCTGGCAGATGAGCTTATGAGGGTTGAACTTGTTTTTAAAACAAAAGATTTTAACCCTGAGCTTGACAGGCAGATTAATTATATTAATTTTGTCTGTGACCTTCCATGGGATAAGGCAGGGCAGGACATTTTAGACTTAAAAAGAGCTAAGATGTTATTGGATAAAAACCATCATGGTTTAGAACCTATAAAAGATAGGATTTTGGAGTATTTATCTATCCTTATTTTAAATAAATCTAAGGGATTAATACCAAAGCAGCCAATTTTAGCATTTGTAGGTTTAGTTGGGTCTGGAAAAACCTCTCTGGCTTTTTCAATTGCAGAGAGTTTGGGCAGGCCAATTATCAGGATTCCATTTGGAGGATTGGGATCTGCTTTGCAGCTAAGGGGTGAATCAAGGGTTAAATCTGAGGCAGAACCAGGGCTTATTGTAAGGGCACTTAAAAGAGCCCAGGTTAAAAACCCTGTGATACTTTTAGATGAGCTTGATAGAGTGACAGAGAATGCCAGGGCTGATATTATGGGAGTTCTGGTAGAGCTTTTGGATCCTGAACAAAACATGGCCTTTTTAGACCACTATGTGGGGTTTCCATTTGACCTGTCCCAGGTTTTGTTTGTAGCAACTGCAAATAACACAGGCAATATTGCTACAGCTGTTTTAGACAGGCTTGAGCTTATTGAGATGCCATTTTATACTGATGAGCAAAAGCTGGTGATAGGGCGGGATTATCTTTTGCCTGAGGCACTGCAGAGTGCTGGACTTGATCCAAAGCTAATTACTATTGCCCCTGATGTGTGGCCAAATATTGTCAGGCCTTTGGGGTTTGATGGAGGGATCAGGAGTTTAAAGAGAAATATAGTGTCAATGGTTGGTAAGATTGCCAGGATGGTAGTTGAGGGAAACAAAGGACCCTATATTATTAATAGTCAGAATTTGAACCAGTTTATGAGTATATAAATTCGAAGCACTAAGCACGAAATACGAAACAATAAGATTAAATGATTTAATGTTTAAATTTTAAACATTTGGATTTAGAATTTGTTTCGAATTTCGGATTTTATAAGATATGGATTTTAGAAAACCTTTTAAATCACAGCAAAAAAGCAGCGGAACACCGCTTAAATTAATCCCTTTGGGGGGGTCAGGCAACATAACTAAAAATATGTTTGTTTATGAGTACAAAGATGATATTGTGATTGTAGATTGTGGTGTGTCATTTCCTGATGAGGAGATGATGGGTGTGGATTTGGTCATTCCAAATATTTCATACCTTAGGGATAAGATACACAAGATTAGGGCAATTATTATTACACATGCCCATGATGACCATTATGGTGGGCTGCCATTTTTGTGGAATGAGTTAAAAGCTCCAATTTATTCCCAAAAATTAACAGTTGGGTTTATTAAAAATAAATTTAGGGAGCAGAATTTGCCAATGGACCAGATAAAGGTAGTGGATTTAAGTACCAAATTAAAGTTTGGCAATTTTGATGTGTCTTTTTATGGGGTTTCACACTCAGTGCCTGATTCAACTGGTATTGTATTAAAGACTCCAGTTGGTACTTTAATCCACCAGGCTGATTTTAAGATTGACTGGACACCTGTGAATGGACAAAAAACTGATGTTGGGGAGGTGGCCAGGCTTGGAAATGAGGGTGTAGTTTTATTGTCTATGGATAGCTTAAGGAGTGAAAAAGCTGGGTATACCCAATCTGAAATGATGATTGAGTCTACTTTTGAGGCTATTGAGAAGGACTGCAAGGGTAAGCTTTTAATTACCGTGATTACATCAAACATTACCAGGATCCAACAGGCTTTGAATGTAGCTTTAAAGTCCGGCAGAAAAGTAGCAGTGGTAGGAAGAAGTATGGAAAATAATTTTCAAGTAGCCCGTGATTTGGGGTATCTTAATATCCCCCCTAATTTAATAATTGCACCTGATGAAATAAAAAGGTTTGCTGATGAAAAATTGATGATAATTATTGCAGGGTCTTTGGGACAGCCAGGGTCTGCACTCTCCAGAGCTGCACATGGTGACCATAAATTTATTTCCATAAAAAAAAGTGACACTGTGGTGTTTTCAGCTGACCCAATGCCTTCTGCTGAGGTTTCCCAAGCTTCATTAATTAATGAGATAGCAAAGATTGGGTGCTCTGTTTATGCCTCTAATACCACACCTGAACTGCATGTTAGCGGGCATGCAGCAGCTGAGGAGATAAAACTGATGATAGAGCTTGCCAGGCCTAAGTATTTAATGCCAATGGGTGGAGAGTATAGGCATATGAGGACTTTTGCCAAACTGGCAAAGGGTTTAGGGTATAAAGAAAACCAGATTTTAATTCCGGGGGAGGGTGAGTATTTAGAGATTTATCCTGACAGAGTGAATGTAGCGGGTAAGGTTGATACTACAAATGTGTATGTTGATGGGCTTGGAGTTGGGGATGTGGGGGATATAATTTTGCGGGATAGACAGCAGATGAGCGCTGAGGGAATAGTTTTAGTGATGGTGCCAATTGACAGGACCAGTGGAAAGGTAATAAAAGAGCCTGATATTATTTCAAGGGGATTTATTTTTGGTGAGGGATGGGAGGATGTAATAGAGGCAGGAAAAGAGATTACCAAAAGTGCACTTAAAGATACTTTGACTATACCTATTGATCACAGATATGTCAGACATGAGATTCAAAAGAGTTTAGAGAAGTTTTTTTATGAGGAGACAGGAAGAAGACCTTTGATTTTGACTAATATTGTTGAGGTTTAGTTCAACCTATAGTTTGGTTTTAGTGTGATATAATAATCATGATTAGAATTTCAAATTGTTTGCAAAGCAAATTTTCTAAAAGAAAAACCAAATTAAAAATTTCAAATTAAATACATGCCCAGACGCAAGTCCATATATTCCATGCCCAAGCTTAAATTGAAACAGAAAACTATTATTTCTGTGGGCTCAATGATTTCTTTTGTTTTAGCACTGTTGTCAGTTGGGGCACTGGTTACTGACTCAACTTATTTAACTTTCTGGAGGGATTTTTTAGTTTCTAATTTAGGCTACATGTCTTTCTTGACTCCAATAATTTTTTTTCTTAATGGACTGGTTTTGCAAAGAGTGAGGTGGGGTTTTGCCCAGATGAATGTTTTGGTAGGGCTTGTGACAATGGTGGTAGCAGTTTCAAGCTTAATAGCTGCATTTTCAGAAATTTCAGGGGGAGCGCTGGGTTCAGTTATCTGGAATGAGTTGTCAAATTTAGTAAGCGGGTTTATTGCAGGAGTAATACTAATGGCTTTATTTTTGATAGGGTTAATTGTACTTTTGAATACAGATTTAAAGCAGATTGGTTTAATAGTTGGGGCAGTTTTAAAGTTTTTTGGCAAAGGGGTAAAAGTGACAGCAGGCGGGGTTGTGGCTTTTAGGAAGAGAGATGGATTTGATAGCCGGACTGCAAATATTAAACTGTCTGGGATTGATGAGAGAAACCCTAAATTAATTAAAGGTCAAAAAGAGCCTCAGAAAGATCTGGTTATTGCTGAGACTTTGGTTCAAAATGTGGCAGGGCAGGCCAGAGTCTGGAGATATCCTCCACTTAACCTTTTATCTGATAAAGGCGGGGCACCTGCTGATAGAGGGGATGTTAAGAAGAATGCAGCTATCATTGAGAGGACTTTAGACTCTTTTGGAATTCAGGCCAGGGTGGCAGAGGTTAATGGAGGACCTGCTGTTACCCAATATGCCTTGGAACTGGCAGCTGGTACTAAAATTACCAAAATTGCCAATCTGCAGCATGATATTGCACTAGCTTTGGCTACAAGAACTGGGACTGTCAGGATTGAAGCTCCAATTCCTGGAAAATCTTTGGTGGGTATTGAGGTACCAAACCACACGCTAGAGATTGTGAATTTAAAATCTGTTATAGCATCTGAGGATATTAAAAAGCATAAATCTAAGCTGGCAGTTTGTTTAGGAAAAGATACAGGTTCTACTCCAATAATTCTGGATATAGACAGGATGCCACATATGCTGGTTGCAGGAACTACTGGTTCTGGTAAATCAATTCTTATGCACTCACTTTTGACTTCCCTTTTATTTAGAAACTCACCTGATGAGTTAAAGCTTATTTTGATAGATCCAAAGAGGGTGGAGATGACAAACTATAATGGGATTCCCCACCTTTTGGCGCCTGTGATTGTTGAACCTGAGAAAATTTTATCTGCTCTAAAATGGGCAATGGCTGAGATGGATAGAAGGTATAAGCTTTTTCAAAGTGTTGGGGTGAGAAATATCCAGGGTTACAATGAGATGAGCGGGTTTCAGGCTCTGCCTTATATTGTGATCATGATTGATGAGCTGGCAGATTTGATGATGTTTGCACCAGTTGAGGTGGAGGATGCAATTACTAGGCTTGCCCAGCTGGCCAGGGCAACTGGAATTCATTTAGTTTTAGCAACCCAAAGGCCTTCTGTTGATGTTATTACGGGACTTATGAAAGCTAATATTCCTGCCAGGATTGCATTTAATGTGTCTTCTATGATTGATTCAAGGGTGATTATTGACCAGCCTGGAGCAGAGAAATTATTAGGAAGAGGAGACATGTTATTTTTACCTCCAGATGCTGCAAAACCTATCAGGATCCAGGGAGTTTTGGTGACAGACCCTGAGACAAATGCATTGGTTAAATACTTAAAAGAGTTGGGGATTGCACCTCAATATACTTCTGAGGTGACTGAGATGCCAATTGGGAGGATTGGGAAAGGGACTGGGGCTGGAATGGGCGGGAATGGGTCTGATAGGGATGACCTTTTTGAAGAAGCTGTGAGGACTGTCTGCCAGTATGACAGGGCTTCTGCATCTTTACTGCAAAGAAGGTTAAGGGTGGGGTATGCCAGGGCTGCAAGAATTATAGATGAGCTTGAGGCTGCAGGGGTGATAGGTGTAGGTGAGGGTTCAAAGCCCAGGGATGTGCTGGTGAGAAATGCAGATGAGTTTTTAAATGGTGGTGGACAGCCTCCAGAACAATAAACTACCAAGGATCTCCCGAATAGCCGTGGGCGTGTGTGTTTTCCCAATAAATAGATATTCCATGTCTGAGTTCTTGTTGTAATTCCGGAGTATCTAATTGGTCGACTCGTAGGTTTTTCCTATTTAAGGATCTGGCAAAGCTTTGTAGTATTCGTTCATCTAATACTGCTTCATTAGCAGATACTTTCATCCCATTTAAAAAGGTGGGGTCAATTTCAGCTTGCATTCCTTTTTCCAAATTTCTTCGAATCAACCAATCTTGGGATTCCTGGTGGTGGAAAAATAGTACACTTCTTAAAGCTTCAGTTAACCCATTAAGGCCTTGGTATAGGGGACCTTGTCCACTTTCTCTTAACCAAGGGTGTTTTCTTCTTTCTTCATAAGTAAAGCGAAACTTTTCCAACAAAGGAGTATTTTCCGGATCATCAATAAGACTTGTAAATGCATCAGCCGTTTTTATTCTAAAACTTTCAAGATTAGGAGAGATCTCGGGAACCATATTAAGTTTTTACATTATATACTATAGAAACAAGTGAGTTATAAAACTCCCACCTCGTGGGTGGGATGTTAGAAGCCGCTTGCAATAAAATTTTCAAATTTGTATATTAGCTTATAATGATTATTAAAGAGCAGTTGGGGGCTGAGTTTGGATTTAGATTTTCCCAGTCTGTAACTGATGCATTTAACAAGGGGATAGAAGAAGCTGCAAATTTTAACTCTGATGTTATAGGAATAGATCATCTTTTTTTAGGGTTAATCCCACATATAAATCCTAGAATTTTTGAAGCTTTTGGAACTGACAATAAGAGAGTTTATGACGCATCAAAATTTATTATGGGTATACCCAAAGATGAGGATTTAGGAAGAGAATTAATTTCTCTTAAGGTAAAAAATGTGTTTAGATCGGGAATTGATGAAGCTAGGGATTGGCAAGACAGTGAACTTAAAAGTGATGTACTATTTCTAGCAATGTTAAAAAAAGGAGACAATGTGGCATATGATATTTGGACAAAGGAGTTTAGGGCCACAGTTAATCGTGTTAGATTGGTAGCAGCAAGAAGTAGGTTTGAGAGTGAACAGGTGAACATGTTTTTGAAAATGCTTTAGATAAAGTTAGAAATGTATTTTTAGATCCAAATGTGGATATTGCTCAAAAGCATGTAATGAGAAAGACTATTAGTACTCTTGCTGATCTCGCTACCCCCATAAAATCCTGATATAATTTCCATTTGTGACTATTGAATTTATTGGTTCTGAGAAAAATATCATTGGGGGTTATATATTTAATGTGACTTGTCATGATTGTTTGAGGACAGATAATTTGGAAGAGGAAAAGATGGAGACTCCTCCAAGGTATTTGGGGGCTGGTTTAGAGTTGAGAGGAGCAAATGGAGTGGCTATAGTGCATGAGAAGGAGTATCAGGGGGAGCATAAGATTAGAATTACTGCTGTACCTAGAGGAGGAATTAAGGAATTTAGAGTGAGTTTATAATGAGGATATTAACTCGCACCTCCGAGGTGCGATATTTAAGTGGGTACAAATAATCGTGGCCGCGACTAATTGTAACTAGGAAGTTTTATGTATTTGGATAGATTGAATAATTTAAAAAAGTTAATAGAAAAAGAAAAAGTGGGTGGAGTATTGGTGTCTTCTGTTGCAAATATTACCTATCTTATCGGGTATGCAAATTTTTCCAAAGAAGAGAGGGATTGTTATTTGCTGGTTTCACAAAAAGAACAGATGCTGGTGACACATAGTTTACTGGCTTTAGAGCTTAAAGGGATAGATCATGGGTTTAAAGTTATGGAACTGACTGCCAGAAGTAAGTTTAAAAATATTTTTTTAAGTTTTATTAAAAGACATAGTATTAAAAAGCTGGGGATTGAGGAGGAAGATCTGAGGGTAAGTGAGTTTAAGAGGTTTTCTGGATTTTTTAAAAATTTGGTGGGGATTAATTTAGAAGAGTTAAGGATTTTGAAGGAAGAGGATGAAGAGGAAAAGATTAAGAAAGCCTGTGAGATTGGGGATTTAGCTTTTGAGAATGTTTTGCAAAAGCTAAAAGTTGGAGTTTCAGAGAAAGAGATAGCCTGGGAGTTAGAAAAGTTTGTTAGGGGAGAAGGGGCTGAGTTAAGTTTTAGATCAATTGTAGCTTTTGGGAAAAATAGTGCTATTCCACATCATCAAACAGATAATACAAAACTAGAAAAAGACCAATTTGTATTAATGGATTTTGGGGTGAAGTATAAAAATTACTGTTCTGATATGACCAGGACTGTGATTTATGGGAGTGCTTCTAAAAAACAGAAAGAGATTTATGAAGTTGTAAAGGGAGCACAGGAGAAGGCTGTTGGTTTTGTGAGGCTACACTCCGGGAGTGCAGTCTCAGATGAAAATAAGAAAATAAAGATTATTAAGCTTGCTGATGTTGATAAGGCTGCGAGGGAGTTTATTTTAAAAAGTGGTTATTCTTCTATTCCTCATTCTTTAGGTCATGGGATTGGGATAGAGGTACATGAAAGACCACATGTTAGTCCAAGATCCAGTGAAATTTTAGAAAAGGGTATGGTATTTTCTATAGAACCTGGGATTTACCT
>Ga0209542_10000583_pt1 | contig 88471 bp, 117 predicted proteins | sample RifCSPhighO2_01_FD_184028 | JGI IMG/M metagenome (GOLD analysis project Ga0209542, IMG submission 184028) | Soil microbial communities from Rifle, Colorado - Rifle CSP2_plank highO2_0.1 (SPAdes) (version 2) | ecosystem: Environmental > Terrestrial > Deep subsurface > Rock core/Sediment ...
CCATTGATTGATAACATATCTCCTTAATTTTGGTGTCCATTGTGTATATTTCATCTTCATTCACCTCTTGAATGTGGACACCAAAATCAACTATGTTATAACTGTGCAATAATTATGACTCAGCATACTTCTGAAATAAAAACAAAGATATTTAAACTAAAATAAGAAGAATTGTTTATGGATTGGCGAACGGTTTTTAGAATAATTATCTATGGATTGTTAGGGTTAACAGGAGCGTATGTTGCTATTTTAAATTTGGGTTTTCTAAGTTTAGCTATTCCAAAGTTGAGTCCCTTTCTAGTCAATTTATCTTCTAAGAATTATGTTTATTTTATTTTTGCAGGCATAGGATTGATTATTGGAGGGTTTATAGGGCATTCATCAAAAAGTGAGAATACTCTAAAGGGTACACTTTTAGGTTTTCTGATTGGAGGATTAATTGGAGCTTTAGTGATTCTAATTCCTTCGTGGTTTAGTCCTCATTTCGATCAGATGGCATTAGTAATAATTCTCACAGCACCTGGAGGGGCGATTATTGGCGCGTTAATTGGTGGAATCTGGGCTTACAAGAAAAATCAGAATAATAGATAGTTTTTTAAAGGTTTTAAATTTCCAGTTTGAAATCGAGTTAAATTAGGGAAGGAAAGATTCCCGCTTACTCCGTAGGGAGTTGAAGAGACAATGGTAACGATATTCGATGCCGACGCAATGAGGTCGATTAATAAGTTGGCGGAATCGTTAAAGGCGAAGATTCAGGAGCCTGAATGGACGAAGGTGGTGAAGACTGGCGCTGGAAAGGAAAGGCCTCCTGTTGCTGGTGATTGGTTTTTTACGAGGGCCGCTTCTGTGTTAAGAACGGTGTATATTCGTGGCCCTGTTGGTGTGCAGACGTTAAGGCTGAAGTATGGCAATAAAAAGAATCGTGGTCATAGGCCTGAGAAGTTTTACAAAGGATCTGGAAAGGTGTTGAGGGTTATTTTGCAGCAGTTGGAAAAGGCGGGGTTGGTGAGGTTTGTGAAGGAGGGGGTGCACAAGGGGCGCGTGATTACGCCGAAGGGAAGGTCTCTTGTGGATAAGTGTGCGGTAAAATGAGCAGCCAGGAAGAAACTGAAAAGTTGAAGGAGCAGGTGCATCTGTTGGAGAGTGCCGCAAGGCAGTGGATGTCTGCTGAGGCATTGTCTCGTTTTGGCGCGGTGAAAGCCGCGTTTCCTGAGAAGGCTGTTCAGGTTGCTGCGATGATAGTGAAGTTGGCTGAGCAGGGTCAGTTGAATGGGAAGGTGTCTGACGCTGAGTTGAAGCAGCTGTTGATGTATATGAGTCAAGAAAGGAGAGAAGTGAAGATTCGGAGGGTGTGATGGCGCGGTACAAACCAAGGGGGAAGAAGTTGCGGTTAGCGAAGAGGTTGCGTCAGACAAAGTGGGCTCCAGTGTGGATTGTTCCAAAGATGCATCGTGGCTTGAAGAGGATTCATCCGAGTAGGTTTACGAGGATTAAGAGGTCTTGGAGAAAGTCGAGGACAAGGGCGTGAGGATGGCTGACGAAAGGATTTTTACGATACCCTTGAGAAAGGAGTGGAACAAGGCTCCTAAGTACAAGAGGGCAAAGAAGGCTGTCAATGCTACGAAAAAGTTTATTGCGCGTCACATGAAGGTTGCTGAGGTGAAGGTGGGAAGCGCTTTGAACAGACAATTGTGGTCTCGGGGTGGAAAGCATCCTCCAAGCAGGATAAAGGTAAAATCTATTGTTGAGGAGGGGAATGCCTGGGTTGAGTTGGTTGATGTTCCGTTTGAGTTGAAGAAGGCTGAAGAAAAAAAGTCGTTGAAAGAGAAACTGTTTGAGAAGAAAGAGGAAAAGAAGGAACAGGAAAAAGTTGAGACTGCTGAAGTAAGGAAGGAGTTGGAAAAAGAGCGGGATATTGAGGCGAAGAAGGAGCATGTTGGTCATGAGAGGATTCCTGAGAAGGAGTTGAAAGAGGAGGAGAAGACAAAGTTGAAGACAGAGAAGATTGTGAAAGAGCACGGGAAGAAGGGTGCTTCTTCTCCGAAGCCATAAGGTGTTCGCAGAAGAATTTTTGGACAGCTTTAAATAAGTTATTCCTGTTCTGGGTATTCATGAAAAACCTTTTGCCTTCTGAAAGAACAGAAAGAAAAATTCTTGTGAAGAAAGAAGCGATCACGGATAAAAAGTATGGAAAGAGCCAAGAAGAAAGGTCTATGCAAGAGCTTTTGCAGAATGGGGTTATTTGTTTGAACAAGCCTGAAGGGCCTAGTTCGCATGAAGTCGCTGATTATGTAAAAAGAATCCTAAACATGGGGAAAGTTGGTCATGGTGGCACGCTCGACCCAAAGGTTACTGGTGTTCTTCCTATCGCATTAAATAAAGCAACAAGGATGATGGAGTATTTATTGAAAGGCGGGAAGGAATATGTGTGTTTGATGCGGATGCATAAGCTTCCTCCGCCGTCAATGATTGAGGAGTCGATGAAAAAGTTTGTTGGTAAGATCATGCAGTTGCCTCCAGTAAGGTCTGCGGTGAAGAGGCAGAGGAGGGAGAGGGAGATTTATTATTTGGATGTTCTGGAAATTGATGGTCGGGATGTATTGTTTGTGATGGGATGTCAGGCGGGTACATATGTGAGAAAATTCGTTTTTGATTTCGGCAAGCAGCTTGGCATTGGCGCTCATATGGCTCAGTTGATCAGAACGAAGGCTGGACCTTTCACGGATAAAGAATGGTATTCGTTGCATGATCTTCAGGACGCTTTTTATTTGTTTAAGGAGAAAAATGATGAGACTATTTTAAGAAAAATAATCAAGCCTGTGGAATTTGCTGCGCGGCATTTGCCAAAGGTATGGGTTTTGGATTCTACTGTAGATACGTTGTGTCATGGAGCGAATTTAAGCGTCCCTGGAATAGCTAAGTTAAATTCAGATATAAAAACAAAGGACGGTATTGCTGTCTTCACGCTAAAAAATGAGTTGGTTGCGATTGGTCAAGCGCTGATGACTTCTGAGGAGATAATGGAGAATGAGAAAGGATTGGCTGTGAAGCCTGAGAAGGTGTTCTTGGATCCGGAGGTGTATCCTCACTTCAAACCAAAACTTTTATAACTTTTTTTAAACACGGAGAATGATGGATCCAGAAACATGTAAGGGGTATAAAATAGAACTGCAGCTGCCTGTTTGTCAGGTAGGGGAATATTGTCCGTATCAGCTAAGTCCAGGTTTTACATTTGAAGGTGAGTCATTTAAGATTTGCGGTAAAGCGATAAAAGAAAGTCCTGGTAAAGTCTTTTCAAGGTTGCCGGTTGTGAAGGTGGGAATGTTGGAGGAGGTAGTCAATTAAGGGTATACTGCCTTATACGTGACTGCGTAGCATTCTTTTGCGCCGAGGATTTCTGCGAAGTCACCAAGCAATGCCTTGACTTCTTCCTTGGTGACATGTGGTTCTTTGATTTCGTCGTGAGTGATGCGTATGAATTCGTTTTTTTCGTGGCAGGAGAACTTGTTGAGGTTGAGATAGGATTGGATGATGTTGCTAAGGGCGTATCTGTTTCCAGTTTTTTCAAAGTATTTTTTTTTGAGGAGAGTGTTGAAGATGTCGTAGATTTCTGAGAATTGCATGCCTGATTTTGAAAAAAGTTCTGCTGCTGTGAAGGTGGTGGTGCTTGTTTTTGTGAAGTCGAGAATTTTTCTTTCTTTTTCTGAGAGTTTTTCTAGGCTATACAATTGTTCTCCTGTGTAGTGGTCGAAGTCTTTCACAAGATGTACGTTGGTTAGGTTGACGAGGAGGTTGAAGTGTGTGCCTTGTTGTTTACAGTTGAGCAGGAGGCAGGGGAGAAGGAGGGTTTTAAGGGATTTTATGCCGTGTTTAGTGTGTTGAAGTTCTTCTTTGCTGACTCTTGGTGTGAGGATGTTGAAGATGCCTTTCGAAGGTTCTGGAACGCCTGTGGTTGGTTCTTCTGTTTGTGTGTTGAATGTTTCAAGGAGGTTAACTGCTTCTCCTCCGTGTTTGGTTTTTCTTGGTCTGACTTCGACGAAGAGGGGGGTGTCTACAACTCCTAAGACTAGTGCTGTACCTACTGAGAGGTTTTTGATTTCGTTTTCTGTCTCTGCGGTGATGCCTTCGACTGAGCTGCTGACTGCTTTGAGGTCTCCGGGGTTTGTCAGTTTGAGAATGATTTGTGTGTTTGCTTGGGAGATGATGCTTTTGTCCAGTCTTGCGACGCGTTGGCTGACGACTGCTAGGCCGACGCCGAATTTTCTTCCTTCTGCTGCTATTTGTCTGATGATAGAAGAGCTCTTGACCTCTCCGAAGCTGCGTTCTGGAGCGTAGTTGTGGCATTCTTCGATGACGAGAAAGAAGGGCGGGATTTCGAGATTCTTTCTGCTGGTAAAGAGGTCGAGAAGGAGTTTGTAGACGATGATTTCTTGTAATTCTTGTGGCACTCCTCTGAGGTTGATGATGGTGCATTTTCCTGGTTGGATGAGTTCTTGTGGTGTTGTGGGGTTTTGTGAGAAGATGTTGAGTTTTCTTAGGTAATCTAAGATTGTAATCAAGGTCCACTTTGCTGGGTTTTCTTCGAGTTGGAGGTTAACGATTAATTGTTCAAAGTCTGTGATTTTTCCCATATCGATGATGGCCGAGTAGAGCAGTCCTATTTGCGCGCTGGAGAGTTTTGCTGGAAGCAAATGCATTAATTCTGATCCTGTGAGGTTTTGTGCGTTGAGTGTTAATTGTTGCGCTTCCTGGTTTTTTTGGACGTCAACGCTGTATTCTTGGATGTGCTTGCTATAGCCTTTGGGTTTTATTCCGAATCTTTCAAAGTTTTCTTTCTTGTGATTTGGATATTTCAGGCTCGAGTATTCCGCGTGGGGATCGATGATAATCAGAGGAATTCCTCGCTCTAAGATTTCTTCGAGAAGCACCGAGAGACTATAAGATTTTCCAGAACCAGTTTTCGCTAAAATGGCGACATGTTTGGTGATAAGCTTGTTTAGGTCTAGGTATACTTTGATTTTTTCTCGTCCTTCTAAGACGCCGAAGTATGCTCCTTGCTCTTTGAGGAGTTCGAGGCCGAGGACTGTGCTGACAAAAGTGTCGTCCGCGTAGTAAACTTCAGAGTCCAAGCCTAGGGGTATTCTGAGTGTTTTAAGAACGCCTTGGTCGTTTCTGTAGCCGAGGACGTTGCAGGTTGCTCTTGTTCCGTCTCGTTGTGTCTCAAGTTCTACGATTTGTGCGAGGACATTGTAGCCTTCTCTGTGCTTGATTTTGATGTATTGGAATTTGTTTGCGTTAGCTTCTTGGTTGGTGAGGAAGGTGAAGGTGTTAGTGGAGCTCTTTCCTGTTATTTTTCCTAAAAGCATGAAGTTCGCATTGATGGGAAATTTATAAGATTTTCCGGTGTGGAGAAGTTGTAAAATTAGAAGTGAAACTGAGAAATAAAAGAATATCTAAAAACTAAACGTTACAACATAGTATCGCTGCTTCTGGCAAAAGTATATTACTACTAGGATCTACAGCATAACACCTGTTATTGGTAAGAGGAAGATTATGTGGATTAGCCTGTAGATTATTAAATCTTGCAAGAGAGGGTCCACACAAAATTTGAAGACCGCAAGATTGAGGAAGAGAAGGTGGAAAATTAGTGACATTCGCTATAAAAATAGTATTACAACTATTATAACCATTTTGTGCGCAGAAGGTGTGACCATCTAAGCTAGTTAATGAAGGGAGATAATTATCTAAATTTATAAGATCGCATCCTCTTATAATGTTTTGCGTTCCTTGCGTTCCCCGATAAGTTGCAAAAACTCTACCTCTTCCTGGAGAACCTCTTCCTGGAGAATCTAAACTTGGTACGACTTCTTCAGGGCGAGATTGTCTGCAAGTTCCTTGAAGACAAATACTAGATAAGCATTGATTATCACGAGTGCAGGCAACGCCATTTGCTCTTAGTTGTTCTTTTGGAAGAGTAGAGGAGTGGAAGAACGCTCCGGTGAGTGCGTCTCCTGCGAGGACGCCGACGATTGCTGTTGTTAGAACGACGAGTCCCAAAATAATGAGAAAGTTTCCAGAAAGATTCACGCTCTTTTTCATTAAGTTATTTTCAGCACACTACATATATATATATAGCTTTCGGTTTAGGAGGGGTTGGTGAGAATATATGCTAAGATATACTGTAAAAGATCTTTCTTAGGTAAATCTTGCGAGAAAACCATCCTTTCAACAGCGCATCAAACAAACTTCAGAGTTAAGGATTAGTTTCGCACCAACCCCGGTTTAGGAGAGGTAGGTTTTTAAAAGTTTTCGAAAGAGGGTTTGTATGGAGTTAGTAAAGATTACGAGAGAGTCGGGCATTCCCTTGATCGGGCATATCGCGTTTGGGATTATTGATAGGGGATCGAATCTTTTGCAAGTGAGGGCTACGACAGTGTGCAATTTGCATTGTACGTTTTGTTCAACTGCTGCAGGTCCAGAGTTGCATCCTGTGAATTTTGAGGTGGATAAAGAGTATTTAGTTGAATGGATTAAGGAAGCGATTAGGTTAAAAGGAAGAGAGGATATTGAGATGAATATTGATAGTGCTGGAGAGCCGACTGCGTATCCGCATCTTGTTGATTTAGTTAAAAAGGTAAGAGGTCTTCCAGAAGTGAAAGTCGTTTCGATGCAGACGAATGGTTCTTTGTTGGACGAAAATAAAATAAAAGAGCTGGAGGATGCGGGTTTGGATAGGATTAATCTTTCTATTCATGCGGTTGATGAAGATGTAGCGAAGTATTTGATGGGTTCTCCTTATTATAATTTAAAAAAAATAAAAGATATTGTTAAAATCATTGCGAAGACGAGCATAGAGTTGAATCTTACTCCAGTGTGGCTTCCTGGGGTGAATGATAACGAGATTCCTAAGTTGATTCTTCTTGCAAAGGAGTTGAAATGCAAGATTTCTATTCAGAAGTATGAGATGTATAAGTATTCAAGGAAAGAGAAGAAGGCTGAGAGGATTTCGTGGTTCAAGTTTTACAGGCGGTTGGAGGTGTGGGAGAAAGAGTTTGGGATGAAGTTGAAGGTTGGCCCTAGTGATTTTAGGATCGTGGGAGCGAAGAAGATTCCGTTAGTGTTTGAGCGGGGAGAGATTGCTCATGTGGTGGTGAAGGCTCCTGGATGGATGAGGAATGAGGTTGTGGCTGTGGGAAAGAATCGTGTTGTTAGTGTCTTAGACACCAGGGCGGCAGTGGGTGATAGGATAAAGGTAAAGATCATTGAGACGCAGAATTCGATTTATTTGGCGAAGAGGGTTTAAGGTTCAATTCTTCTTATGAGGGGAATGTCATCAAAATCATTATGGTATCTGAATTGTTTCATGGCTTTTTCTCTAAATTCTTTTTCCAATTTTTCGTCCAATTCGAATTTTAAGACCATAAGTACTTAAGTGCATATTTCTATGTAAAACTTTCCTTTGTGTGCTCATTCTTTTTTCATAAAGGGGAAGAAAATGACATCTTTGATGGATTCTTTTCCTGTCAGGAGCATGACAAGCCTGTCAATGCCAAGCCCGTAGCCTGCGGTGGGTGGCATGCCAACCTCCAAGGCGGTTATGAAGTCCTCGTCAAAGGGCATGGCCGCTTGGTCTCCTTTTTTTAGGAGTTGCTGTTGTTCCTCGAGCCGTTTTCTCTGATCAATTGGGTCATTTAATTCGTCGTATGCTTTGACGATCTCTGCGCCGTTGACTAAGAGTTGAAAACTGTTGATTTTACTAGGATCTTTTTCGTTTCTTTTTGCGAGTGCGATCATTTCCACGGGATAATGCGTTAAGAACGTTGGTTGGATGACGTTTGGTCTGCAAACCCTCTTGTAAAGCTCGTCCATGAGGGCGCCATAGTGTCTCGCTTCGTTGATGTTGACGTTTTTGATTTTCTTTGAGGTTATTGCCTTTTTTAGGGATTCGAAGTCTTTGCACTGGTCGATGTCGATGCCTGTCTCTTGAAGGGTGAAGTCTCTGAAGGTGATTTTTTTGAAGGGCGGCGTGAAATGGAAGGTTGTGTTTCCCAGTGTTAAATCATGGCCGCCGTGAAGTTCTTTGACGAGTTCTGGGATTAATTCTTCTGTCATCTTCATGAGTGTTTCATAATCCTCATACGCGTAGTAAAATTCAAGCATGGTAAATTCTGGGTTGTGGACGCTGTCAATATCCTCATTACGAAAGTTTTTGCAGAGGGTGTACACCTTCTCGTAGCCGCCGACGATAAGCCTTTTAAGATAGAGCTCTGGGGAGATGGATAAGTAAACATCCATGTTGAGGGCGTTGAGGCGGGTTATAAAGGGCTTCGCTGACGCTCCCCCGTAGGTGGGTTGAAGCAGGGGTGTTTCTACCTCAAGGAATCCCCTAGTGTCGAGGTAGCTCCTGATTTTTTTGATAAGAAGAGTTCTCTTAGTGAAGATCTCTCGAACGTCTGGATTAGCGATGAGATCAAGGTAACGTTGTCTGTAGCGCACTTCAACATCCTTGAGGCCGTGCCATTTTTCTGGGAGGGGTCTCAGGGATTTGCTGAGGAGAGTGAGTTTTTCTGTTCTGACAGTGAGTTCTCCAGTCTTAGTTTTGAAGACATAACCCTCAACGCCGATGATGTCTCCGAGGTCGAGGTTCTCAAATAAGGTGTAAGTTTGATGGCCAACTTCGTCTTCTTTGATGTAGATTTGAATTTTTCCTGTGCTATCCTGGATATGATAGAAGGAGGCTTTGCCCATTCTTCTGAGGGTGAGGATTCTTCCTGCGACGCGGGCTTTTTCTGTTGTTTTTTGTTCTGTATTGAGGGTGCTGTGTTTTTGGAGTAGGGTTTGAATTGGTTCTTTGTTTGGGTAGGAGTGCGGATAAGGATTAAGATGCATGGCCTTGATTGCGGATAATTTTTCAAGGCGTTGAGAGAGAAGCTTGCCTTCTTGATCCATGAGGAAGAGTCGAGGAGTGGAGTTTAAGAAGATTTCGCAAGAGCTTGAAATGATTCGTTGCTGGAGAATCAAGGGGTTTTCTTAAAAATCAAAATCTTGGAGCCTTGGCTTGTGAGGGTGTATGCTTTGATGAGAGTGAAGGTGTATGCTGCTGCTATTTTTTGAAAAAATTCTGGTTTCTTGGTGAGGATGGTGATGGTTCCTTTGTCGTTGAGAAGGTAGGCTGCTTGGTAAAAGAGTTGGTTGGAGAGTTCCTGTGCTTTTTTTTCTGTTAAAGCTCCTGAGTGTTCTGGGGGGTGAGTGATTATTTTATCTATGCTGTGTTCTGGAAATTTCGTGTCGAGCCAGTCTAAGTCTGTTCTGCTGAAGGTAATGGCTTTTTCTACGCCTGCGAGTTTTGCGTTGATTTGGCAGTCTCTCAAGTTCGCATACAAAGGATCTACGCAGAAGACGGACAGTTTTTTCTGTACGCTTTTATGCCATGGTGGTGTGAATGATAAAAAGCGGGTAAACTGGAATTTATGTTCTTGATGGGAGCCTGCTGGGATGCCAAGTGCGGTGAGTGCTGCCTCAACACAGAGTTCTCCTGATCGTGAGAAGGGATCAAGAAGGCTTTGGGAAGGCTTCCATGCTGAGAGGGCAAGTAAACAGTAAGCGAGTGTGGGTGGAATTGATTTTGGGTGTGCTTTGATTCTGTAGTCTCGTTTGTGGAGGTTGAATCCTGCGTAGTCTAAGAAGACGTAACACTGATTGTTGCGGATGAGGATTGCAATAAGATATTGAGGTGAGGTGAGGTTGACTGAAAGATGGTAAGTGAGATGCAAATGCTCTCCGAGGATTTTTTCTGCGTCTTGGGAGGTGAAGTCGTGGCTTCCCGTGCGTTGGCATCTGACTGCGAAGGTCCCTTGGATGATGGTGGAAGATGTTTGTTTGATGCGAGTGGTGAGGTCTTCGAGGGTCGTAAAGGTAAAGTGATTGAGGAGTTCTCCTGCGCCGAGGATGCTTCTGCTAGTGTAAGTGAAAAGGCTGAGGCTTTCTGGAGTTGAAGGAGAAAAGAGAATGACGCCTGGGGTGGATACTCTTCCTGGAAGATGAAGATGTGTTTCGAGTTCTTGGAGGGTTGCTTCTTCTAGTCCCTGGATGCAAGTTGCGAGTGCGTTCATGTGTTTTGATGGTAAAGCTCTTGTATTGTGCGCTTGCTGGTCGTTCTTGTGTTTTTATATCAGTTATGGTTGCTGTTACATATCCTTGTTTGCGCAGCTTCAGAAAGGTTGCGAGGGCTTCTTCTGCAATAATCTCAACCCTTCCATCAGAAAGGTTTTGACGTATCCTGTGATTCCTAGGATGAGTGCTTGTTTTTGGACGAAAGCCCTATAGAAAACGCCTTGAACATTCCCTGAGACGAAGATTAAAAGTTGCTTCATAAAAAAAGAAAAAGCTCGCGCCTATCGTGTGGACGCGAGTTCGTAGATAGCTTTGAGAGATGCGACGACCGCTGCTGGGACAACAAAAATAGTGATGTTCACGAGAATGCTGTCGATGACGCGCGGTACTTGTTCTATTGTTGCGACTGCGCTTCCTGAAACGACGAGTGCAACTGTCGCGACTAAGAACGGTACGATCTCTTTATCGCTGATGTTGAGAAGCCCTACAATAAGCCCTAAGACGAGTAACACGGAAACAAGTGTTGTGCTGAGTGTTCCGACGACGCCTAGGACGAGCGCTACGAGAAAGCCGAGAATAAATGACCAGCTTCCTGCTTTTTCCATCATTGTCGCTGCCATAGTTGGTTAACCTCCTTTTTTTTATGGTTGTTTTTTTGCAGTTTGAGATTTTTAAAGATTCCGGTTTGCGTGGAGCGCTTTCTACTGAAAATTAATCCAAAAGTTTATATAGTAGCCTGTGTGTAGGTTGGCAGATTTCAGGGTTTAAGCCTGTTAAAAGCGGAATGGAGGTGTTTTGAAAAATGTCAGAGCTCTTAGTAGTGAGAAGCAAGATTAAGGAAGTTGCGAAAGGGATGAACGTCGCCGGTGACTTTGCTGATGCTCTTAGTAAAAATGTTGATGCACTTATTAAAAAGGCGTGTGAGAGGGCAAAGGCGAATAAGAGATCGACGATTCAGCCGAGAGATCTTTAGGTTTTTTGGTTATAGGACAAAAATCCTATAATTTTTTTCTTGTTGTAAAGGTTATAAATGAGTTCTTGCTTAAAGAGTGTATGTCAAAGGCGAAAGGATCTGCTGCTGAGCGTGAGCTCATCCACCTGTTGCATGGGGCTGAGTGGGGGATTATTCGCTCTGCTGGCTCTGGTTCAACCCCCCTGCCATCAACAGATATTATTGCTGGGAATGGAAAAAGGTTTTTAGCGATTGAGTGTAAGTCTTTGAGGTACACGACAAAGTATTTTTATCCTGAAGAGGTGGGCCAGTTGGTGTTTTTTGCGAAGAGGTTTGGCGCTGAGCCATGGTTGGGGATTCGTTTTGACAGAATTGGCTGGTTTTTCGTGAAACCTGGCGATCTTGAGAGGAGTAAAAATGGGAATTTGAATATTTCTTTGGAGAAAGCGAGAGTGAAAGGACTGACGTTTGAAAAATTGATTGAGAAGGAGGAAAAATGGAAGGAAAAATTGTGATGTACGCGGGCTTGTCAAAGTTAGATGGAGAAGAGCAGGCGACAGTAAGAAGAATTGTGGAGGGGAGTGTTGAGGAAGTGAGGAGATTAGTAAAGGAGTTGGGGAAGTTGAAAGTGACGGTGAAAACGCACCATGCTGCGGGAAAGAGGAAGTTGTATATCCTTTTTTTGGCTGCTGAGACTGACAAAGGTGTTTTTACTGTCGCTGGAAGTGAGGCTGATATTAAAAAGTCGAAGTATTTTGATGTTGCGACTGCTAGCCATAAGGCTGTGGAGGCGTTGAAGTGGGAGATGAAGAGAAAGCTAAAGGCTGACATGCAACCATGGAAGAAGAGGATGCGGTTGGAGAGAGCAAATGGCTGATGAGAAGGTTCTTGTGGTGGAGAATGTAAAGAAGAGGTATGGTGAAGTTGAGGCGTTGAAGGGGGTTTCTTTTGAAGTGAGGGCTGGCGAAGTGTTTGGTATTCTTGGCCCGAATGGCGCTGGGAAGTCTTCGTTGATTAAGATCTTAACGTGTTTCAGCAGGCCTTCTTCTGGAAGTGTGAAGATTGGGGGTGTTGCTATCGCTCATGTGAGAAAGATTAAGCGGCTTATTGGGTGGGTTCCGCAGGAGGACACGTTTTATGGAAAGTTGAGTGTTGAGGAAAACCTTGTTTATTTTGGGAGTTTGTATGACGTGCCCAAGAGAGAAATGAAAGAGAAGATTCCTGAATTGCTAAGGCTTGTGGGCATTGAGCAAAAGAGGAAGGCTGTTTCTGAGTCATTGTCTGGTGGGATGAAGCGTCGTTTGAGTATTGCGATTGCGTTGATCCACGATCCTAAAGTAGTGTATCTTGATGAGCCTACCGCTGGTGTTGATCCTGTGTCGAGAATGGAATTATGGTCTGTGGTGGATAGCATTCGGAAGGGTGGAATGACGGTGTTGTTTTGTACGCATTATTTGGATGAGGCTGAGAGGTTGTGCGATCGTATTGCGATTTTGAAGGCGGGTGAGGTTGTTGCTGTGGGTACGCCTGCTGAGTTAAAGAAAAAATATGGAAAGACGATGGAGGAAGTGTTTGTGAGAGTTGTGAAGGGTAACGTAAAATGAAGCTGCTTGAGCTCGTGAGGAAGGACTTGAGGATTTCGTTGAGGGACACGAAGACGTTGCTGTTGATTGTGGCGATGCCGTTGTTTGTGATGTTGTTGTTGAGTGTGGTGTTTGGTGCGGCGTCAAGGGAGAGTGCGATTACTGGGGTGAATGTTGGTCTTTGCGATCTTGATGATGGCCGTGTTGAGTTTGAGATTCCGATTTTTAATATCGTTCAGTTAGATAGCCGGTGTGAGGATGCTGCGAGGATTCTTGTTGAGCGTGGTGTGCTCCGTGCTGCTGTCGTGATTCCTGAGGGTTTTAGCAGGCGTATCGAGGAAGGCCGCGGTTCTGAGATGGTGTTGTTCGTGGATAATGCAAAGGGTCAGACCGCGATTGTCGTGTCGAACGCGCTGAGGGCGTACGTGCAGGAGGCGAATGAGAGGATTGGGGTGCGTTTTATTGAGGAGGCGTGGAAAAATTTGCGGGAGTTAAATGAGCAGTTAAAGCTGGTATCTTCGAACCTTGGATCCGCGAGGGCTGAGGTGGTAAAATTAAACGAGGAGATAAGCAACGTGACTGGTGCTGTTGATGAGAGAAAGATCAGGCGAACGCTCGGAAGGATTGGGGAGAGCGTGAATCGTTCTGAGGTGCTCGTGAAGGAAGCGTTGGTCTTGGTAAGGGGTGTCGATCTCGGAATGCTTAAGGGTGGTGTCGACGTGGTGCAAGGGGTATATGATGAGAATTGTGTGGTGAACGCGAGGGTTAATCCTGCGGTGTGTCTCTCGTTGGAAAAGGCTGTGATACTCTTGAAGGAGAGTGTGAGCGGTGTTACATCGGGAATGAAAGGGATTGAAACGAGGCTTGAGGAGGTGTTGCTTCTTGTTGCTGCTGAGAAAAACGCGGTAAACGATCTTCTTGGGAGTGGAGAGGGAAATATGACTGGAAGGATTAGCGCGCTGAATGCGACGTTGGTCTCTTACAACAGCCAGTTGCTTTCGACAATTGACCAGCTTGAGGAGACAACGAGGGTATTGGACGAGTATACGTCTCGTGATCCGAGGAGTGTTGTTGCTGCTGTCTCGTTAGATGAGGAATTTATTCATGGGGAGAAGAGTTTTTTCGAGATTCTTGTTCCCGGTCTTGTCTCGATGTTGTTGTTGTTCGTGTTGTTGTTGGTGTCTTCGTTGAATATTGTTGCTGAAAGAAAGTCTGGAACGATGGCTCGTACGTTGCTGTCTCCGACAACGATCTGGTTGTTTTTGGCCGGGAAGGCGATCTACTTGTTGATCTTGGCCGGTGTGGAGGTTGTTGTGATGTTGGGGGTTTTATTTTTCACGAGTAAGTATTTATTGTTGACGCAGGGCGTGTATTCCTTGTTGATTCTAGTTTCCCTAGGATTTATTTTGCTGGGAATAGTGATAGGGTGTATCGCGAGAAGCGAGAATACCGCCTTGTTGCTGTCGTTGGTTGTTGCTATTCCAATGTTGTTTTTGAGCGGGTTGTTTTTTCCGTTTGAGATCATGCCCGGATTTATGAAAGCTGTTGGGACGAATCTTCCGTTGACGTTGGCTATTGAGTTGTTGGAGAAGGTGTTGATCTATGACGCTGCTGTGCTTGTTTCGAGTGTGGGAAAGCTTGTTCTTTATTGTTTATTCTTGTTTGTGATTGCTTTTTTGCTGATTAAGAAGAATCCTACGTCGTAAGATTTCCGGGTTTTTTTAGCAAGAGTTTATGAAGTGTAGTTGAAAAAAGTATTGAATGAAAAAGGTGCTCTTGCTGTTTGCGCTCTTGGTTGCTGTTATGGAAGTGTGGGCGTGTGAGGAGGTGAATGAGACGGTTATTGTCAATGAGACTGTTGTTTTAAATGAAACGTTGGTGAATGAAACGCTTTTTGTTGGAAATGAAAGCAATGGATCAAGAATGAATGAGAGTGTTGTCCTTGACGAGGGTGTTTGCGAGGTTTCCTTGGAAGTGTTTGCTGAAAAACAAATGTATAATAATTCGGATAAAGTGAAGTTTTACAACAAGCTAAGCGATGAGTCCTTTCCGTTTAAGATCGAGTATTGGGTTGAGGATGCTGCCGGGGATGTGGTGAAGAATCCAGTGGTAACGCAAAATACGAAGCAGAAGTCCTTCACGCCAAGAATCAAGGAAAAAGAAAAGGTGTTTGTGATTAAGAGTAGGCTTGTGGAGATTGAGTGTCAGAATAAGGCTGCGAACATTGAGAGCGAGTTTGTGTTTGTGGTGGTAAACCCCTTGTTTAACGAGTCTGTTATGGCTCAGAGAAAGCAGGTGGTGAACCTTTCTAAACTAGTGAGTCCTCAGAGATTTGAGAGAAAGCCTGAATTGCTGAACAGCTCTGCGTCTAAGGAGGCTGTTGTTGGGGTGTTGTCCGAAAGGAATATAAACATTCCCGAGGCTGTTGTTGAGGACGAGGTTGTGTACATATCGTCTGGTGAGAGAGCGAAGTCAAAAAGCTTGTACTTTGTCGGGGTGATTGTGGGCTTGTTGATGGTCGCTTGGGTTGCGAAGTATGAAATTTTTGGTAAGAGCGATCATAGAAGTGTTGGGGTTTCCTCAACAGCACGTCGATGAGATAATGGGGAAGGTTCTTGAGAAGTTGGGGAATGAGCAAGGCGTTGTGTTGGTGCGTAAGGCCGCTGTTGCCGCTGAAAAAGTAAAGCAAGAGATGTTTTCCGCTTTTGCTGAGGTTGATGTTGAGCTTGCTGACCTTGGGAAGCTGAATTATTTTTGTTTTCATTACTTGCCCTCGTCTGTAGAAATTTTGGATGTTGAGCGTATTGAGCTTTCAAGTGTTGAGTTTACGCACTATTTGAATGACGTGCTTGCTACTATTCATGAGTATAATATGATTGTTGCGAATCTAAGAGCTGAAAATAAAATATTAAAAGAGAAAATGAACGCCTCTGAAGTCATGACCTAACGACAACAAAATATATTAGTTTCTGCAGGAGATTGAATTCCGAACTTGCAATCAGCAAAGGAACTTAAGTAAAAGGAAATTTTGGCCTTCTTTCAAGGCTTTTCTTCTTCTTGTAAAAATAAATGCCGGCGCCGAGAAGGATTAAGACAACAGCGAGAAAGAGGAGGAGAAGGAGTTGTCTGGTGTTGCTGGGCGTTTCTTCCAAGGGTTCTTGGGGTTCTTCTTGGGGTGTTTCTTTTTGTTCTTTTCGTGCTGGTTTAAGCGTTATCTTGATAGGAAGGACGATCTTTGTACCTTCTGCTGAGAGGATAGTTAAGGTTCCTTCGTAATTTCTATTGAGATTCTTATTGGGATTTAAAGTGATGATGATGCCTGCTTGTTTTCTTGGTGAGAGTTGTGAAAGAAATGAAGGTTTGACGGTAACGACGCTGGAAAGTCCTTCTGAGAGGGTTAAAGTGATATTAGTTAAGGTGGTGTCCGCGTTGTTGATGAGAGGAAAAGACCCTTCAAGGGCTTGGTCGGGTGAAAGTGTTTGGGTGATGTCAAGGAGGGGTTTGAGGAAGGCGAGCGCGTTTTCTGGAAGGGGTTGTTCTGCCTTTTGTGGCGCTTCTGGAACCTTTGCTTGTTCTTCGCTCGCTACCCGTTGAAGGATAACTGGGAGGGTGTAAGTTCTGCTGTCATAGGTGAGGAGAATATTTCCTGCGAAGAGAGCCTCTTTTTTTCCTACAACGCTTGTGGTGATAGGCAATGTAGTGGTTGTTCCTTTTCTAAGTGCCTTTTTTTCTGCCGGAACACGAAGGAAGTCTGCGTCTGTGGAAAGGCTAACGTCAAGATCGTTGGTCCCGGTGTTGGAGAGGATGAGAGAAAATCCTGGTTGTTCCAAAGGATGAATAATCTTAAAGAAAATTGCAGGTCTGATACTAAGTGATGAGTCTCGTTTTTCTAGGGTGATTGTTTTTGTGGCGCTGGTGAGGCTGCTTCCTCCGTTTTTCTTGTAGCGGACGTTATCTAGAGAAAGAGTGTAAGTGCCGTTTTTGAGTTGAAGGGGTAAGTCGAAATAGGCGTAATATTCTTGATTGTTGAGTTTGAGGAATCCTTGCCCTAGGGGAATGTTTCCGCCTTGAGGGTCAACAAGGCGAAAGTTGCGGATGCTGAGTGGAACGACAAGTTCGAGATCTGTCTTGATGTGGGCTTGGACTGTTTCTCCTTGGGAATAGGTTTCTCGCGGGAGTTCAAGCTGAATGTCTTGACCATGAACAAGGGGCGTGAAAAGGAAGAAAAGGATGAGGATGCGAAGGTTCATTTTTGTTTGAGAAGTTTTTCTGCCTCTTTGAGTGATCGTTCGAGCGCTTCGTCTTCTGTCGAGGATTTAAGTGGGTTTGTTCTTGGGAAGGTGAAGGGTTGTTTTTTTGGTGCTGGTTCTTGATAGCTTCTTGCTCTTGTGAACTCTTCAAAGGTGGGTTGTGTTTTTTTCTTGAAGAGGCTAACCCTTCCTGTTTTGACATATTTCAAGTAAAAGAAAACTCCTCCTGCTGCTAATAAAAGGATTGCGAGAAGAAGGATGATGATGCCAAGATTGCTTTCTTCTTCTGGAATGCAGCTCCCTGCTTGGCATGCCTCTCCGTCATCGCAGTCGCTGTCTTCAGCGCATCGTTCTTGTGCTGTCGTCCTGACACAGCTTCCGTCGACGCATCGTTCTCCGTCACTGCATTCTGAACTCACGACGCATTCGTCTGTTGGTGCTAGCGGTTGTTCTTCAGCGTCGCATGCTTGAGGGCAGGTGCCTCCGCAGTCGATGCCTTCTTCTCCGGTGTCTTTTCGTTTGTTGTCGCATCTGCAGTGTTCTTCGGAAATGCATTCCGGGTCTCCGCAGTCTGTGAACGTGTCTTCATCGTTGTCAAGGGTGTCATCGCAGATTTCTCCGGTGTTTCCGCCGATGCCTGATCCTCCTCGTGGAGCTTGGACAAATGCTGTTGAGAAGTCTCCTTTGAGGCCGATGAGGCTGAGGCTTGTTTGTTTGATGTTGCCGTTCCATGATCCTTCTTTGTTTTGTTTTCGTTGGAGGTAGAGCCTTCCGTTTTCCACGTTTTGCTGGTGGTCTGAGGAGGGCGCTAAGGCGAGGATTGCGAGCGCCGTTGTCGTGATATCTCCGGATTTCCAGCTTCCGTCTCCTGGTCGTTGGCTTGCTGCGAGGCTTGTGACAAAGGAGGTTGAGCTAAGAGTGGTGTCTGTTAAGAGGATCCTGACAAGCAAGGCTTTGTGGTGGTCGTCTCCTCCGAGATTGCTTTCTAGATAGGTGTGAGTCCCCCATGTGAAGAGTTTTTCTCCGCTTTCGATGAGCGCCCAGGTCGCGTACAAGGTGTGTTCGTAATTGCATCTGGGGTTTTGTTGGGTGTCTGAGAAGCAGGCGTTTGCGAGGGTGAGTTCTGCGAGGCTTCCGGTGGTGCTTTCGAGGAGGTAGAGTTCTGTGGGTGTCTTTGCGTATACTAATGAGATAATGATATCGCTGCCTGAGATGGCGCTTGAGAGGCTGCTGCAGTCGACGTTTATCTTGGTGTTTGGTGTTGCGAGGATAGAGCTGTCTTGGATGTCAGTGGGTAGAGCGATGTAATGTTTTTTTGCGGAGTTTGTGATTTTCCCGTCTTTGAGGGTGAAGTCTTTTCTCTTGGCCTCTCCCCAAGTGAGGGTGCAGGTTCCCTCCTGTGCCGTTTCTATTTGGATGCGCCATTCTCCTCCAGTTCTGAGTCCTGCTTGAAGGCTGTCTTTGAGCCATGTCTTGGTTGCCTCTGTGGTGGTCGATCCTGTCTTGGTGAGGGTTAAGTAAACGAGTGCGGTGTCTTTGACAGTACAGCTTCCAGCTGGCCAGCATGCCTCTTGTTCGTCTCTTGCTGTGAGAAGCCTGTCAAGGAGTGCGCTGGTTTCTTGTTGTCTTGTTCCTTGTCCGACAAGCGCGAGAAGGCTGAGTGCTTGTTCTTCAATAGTGGGTGTTGTTTGTTGGCTTTCGTTGAGTAGCCAGTCATAACCCTTGCTTATTGTTTGTTGAGGGGTTGCTTCTGGTTGTTGAGGGGTTGTGGAAGGTTCTTCTTGCGGTTGTGCGTTGCCGCTTGCGAGAATGAAAAAGAAGAGAAGGAAAACTAAACCACTTTTTCTAAAGTCCGCATTCATTATGTTTTTTCAGAAGCGTTAACTTTTAAAGGTTTCTATATCTCTTCAAGTTTGTGATTCCAAAAGTGTTGTCGGAGGAGGATCTTAAGTATTTTAGTAGGGGAAAACGTTCGAGGGTGTACACGTTTGTGAGAGGAAAGAAAAAGTTTGCGGTGAAGGTGAAGAGTGAAAGCTCTGAGGCTGAGGGTCGCTTGGGGAATGAGGCGAAGTTTTTGAAAATATTAAACGAGTACGATATTGGTCCAAGATTGGTAAGAAGCGGGAAAGAATTTATTGTGTACGATTTTGTGGAGGGCGTTCCCATTTTGGAGTTTTTGGAAAAAAGTAAAAATCCTATTCCTGTTATTAAAAAAGTTCTGGAGCAGTGTAGGGTGATGGATAGGTTAAAGATAAATAAGTTAGAGATGCACCATCCTGTGAAGCACGTTTTGGTGAAAGGAAAAAAGGTGACGATGATTGATTTTGAGCGATGCTATTATACGAAGAAGCCGAAGAATGTGACGCAGTTTTGTCAGTTTTTGTTGCGCTGTAAGTTCTTGAGTGTTAAGGGAGAAAAATTTGTAAAAGTGTTAAAGGAATACAAGAAAGATTTTTCTGAGGGAGGTTTTAAGAGAATATTGAGGTGCGTTCAGAATTAGAGTTCTCACAATGTGTTGGGTAATTTGTTTGGGGATCTGAAGAGTCTGCTGTTTGTCCAAAATGCGAAATCTATATTGAAATAAACCAAGAAAAAGAAGAATTAATTTTTTTAGTTAAAATAACTCTCGCTTAATTGACAACGCGATAGCAAAAAATATTTCTTCATAATTGCGAGTCGTCCTTGAGAGATTTTTTTTTGAATTGTAAAATCGCGTTTAAATTCGATTTATGTTTTTGTTTTTTCTTTCTTTTTTCCACGCTTGATTTTGTTCGTGTATTCTTCAAGTCTTGATTTTCTCAAGGAGTAGTTGACGGGGTTCTTGATCATCTTGCACATTTCATCTGGTCTGCACACGTTCAGCGCGGGGTAGTAGGCTGGATTGTCGCAGTTCGCTGGTAAAACGTTTTTTTGTTGTCGTTTGTGCCAGTTGATTTGGCTGGAGACGTATCCTTCTCGTAGGGGTTCTTTGTTTTTTTTGTTCCAGTCGTTGAGGTAAGCTTCGATCTGGTCGAGGTTCCATCCGAGGTTTGTTAAAAAATTAATAAAAACGAAGACTGCTCTTTTTTTTCCGTCTTCAATGCCATCAAGGAGGAGCTTAATGCAAGGTGGAAAATGTTTTTCTTGGATTGCTGTTGAAGGAAGGGAGTAAACGCGAGGAACGGGCCCTTCTTGAGGAAGAAAAGTTTGTTTCTTGACGGCCCAATCGAAGGCTTGCATTAATAATCGTCGTGCTTCGCCTTTGACGGTTTCTTCTCTGTCTAAGAATTTGAGTTTGACTTTAACGTTCTCTGGTTTCGCCTGCTCCTTGTCGAAGTCTTGGATGTTTTTCAGGGGGATGCTGACAAGCCCTGATTTTTCATTGATGCTGTAAGCTGCTCTGTACAAGTGCCTGCTTGACACCAAGACTGAATCGATGTCGACTAGGCTAAAGGGGTTGAAGATTCCGTCTTTAAGTGCTTCTTCCCTTGTTTTTTGTGCTTTTGCGCACGCCTCGTCGATGGTGCTTTTTTCGAGGAGTCTTGCTGTGAGGTGTTCTTTGATCATGTCTTTGAGATAGGATGCGATAATTCTGACGCCGTCTGGAAAGTAGTCTTTGATGGGAATGCCGTTGACCTCTTTCGGGAAGGCTTCGAAAGGGATCCCTATATGCAATCCGTGATTTCCGGAGTATTTGAGGGAGTAGTGTTTTATGTTGTGGAATTTTAATGCTTCAACTAAAAGTTCTCCGGTGATGAAGCTGAAGGATAATTCTTTTGAGTCGAGGTCGAGGATAAGATTCCATCCTTTCCTTAAATTATCCAACTCCTTTTTTTGCATGCCAGGTTTTAATACCAAAGGATCGTGCCATTGTTCTTCTGAGATATGAAAAGAAGTCATGCCTTGCCTGATTAAATCGTAAATGTCTCCCGGCTGGTACGCTACTTCTGGTCGTCTTCCTCGAACATCTTTGAACCATGCTTGGCATTCTTTGTCTTGTGCTTGTCTGAGGAGTTCTTGTTGGACTTCTTTTTGAGAGTAGTATTCTTGAGGATTCACAAAAAAAGAAAGATTTGTTTGTTTAAATGGATTGTTGTGAAGAAAAAGAGAAGAATATTTCAGAAGCAGTTTCCATTTCTGCAATATCCAGATCTGCATTGACTATTGTCTGCGCATGCTACACCTAACGCAAGACCAGCTCGTTGGCAGGTTCTGGTTGAAGTTGATCTGTCATAGACGCAGACTGCTCCGCCGACATTAAAGCCTGCGCATTGTTCATTAAACCTGCAGGGGCTTCCTTGTACTACTTGAGGCGCACAGGAACTAATGTAAAGATCGCAGAATCCGGAAACGCATTGTTCATGACGACCACAGCTCCCACCATTTTGGAGAGTGCCCCGATCGGCACACAAAGATACGCTATAAGTACTTGAAATACGTGTGTATACACAAAGGTTAGACGCGCAGTCTCTGTCACCAGAACAAGGGTTAAGCAATGGAAGACTATTACTAGTTATGCACCTTCTAGGAGAACCTCCGCCGCAAAGTCCGGATGCGCATTCCACACCACTACCACACGTTTGATTAAGCGAAAGAAGGGATCTGCAAAGGGATCGTCCGCTGTTGGAATTCCATGAGCAATAGCTATCTTTGACGCATTGTTCATTGCGCAGGCAAGGTTGGCCTACTGAAATTGCACCTCGAGGTACACAAAGATTATTCAAACACAGTCTTGAAGAGCAGTCTGCATCATGGATGCAAGGTTGACCGTTTGTGCGCGGAGGGAGGCAGAGATTAGGGCTGTTAAGAGAAGCATTTATGCATGCAAGCCCTTGGGAACATTGGGAGTTTTGGATGCAGGGAGCGTTTTGAGGGAGATTTACAGGGGAACAGATATTACCCATATTGCCTGCATAAAGGCAAAGTCCAGATTGGCATTCTTGTCTGGCTTGGCAGGGAGCGTAATCAGGAAGGCGAGGGGTGGTTGTGGCGCACTGGCTATTCTGGCATAATTGAGAAGCGCACTGGCTATTTTGAATGCAATGACTTCCGACTGGAAGGTTTGAACCGACACAAAGATTGTATAAACAGATTCCTGATTGACAATCACTGCCTGAAGAGCAAGGGGAATCTAAGGGAAGCCCTCCTAGCTTACTACTGCTTACTGAAGGTACGCCTCTTTGGTGGAAGAATGCTCCGGTGAGTGCGTCTCCTGCGAGGACGCCGACGATTGCTGTTGTTAAAACGACGAGTCCCAAAAGAATGAGAAAGTTTCCAGAAAGATTCACGCTCTTTTTCATTAAGTCATTTTCAGCACATTACATATATATATATAGCTTTCGATTTTTTTTGAGGGTGTGTAGAATCCATTTTTTTCCACATTGTTTTTCATTTATGTTCCCCCTCTAAAAAATTTTAAGAGTTTATTCTTTCATTTCTCTTCTCACGTTTTCAAGTTGTTCAGTGAGTTTTCCTGCTTCTTCTTCGAGTTGTGAGAGTAATTGTTCGATTTCACTGAATTGTTTTTGTATCGTTTCCATTGCTTGGGGGATGGTTTTTTCTACGAGAATGTTTGCTCCGACGTTGATAAGGATATTATCTGCGGATTCGGTTTTGCCTTTGAAGAAGAGTCCTGAGCCGAGGGGGATAAGTGTTTCTGTTCCTGGCGGGGTTGTGGCGAGTTGAGTGAAGTTTTCTTGGATGTTCTTGAGCTCTTCTAAGTGGTTGTGGACGGCCTGCGTATTTTGTTGGAGTTGTTGGAGGTGCTTGAGAAGAAAATTGTATTCGAGGATTTTTTCCTGGTTGTTCATGTTGTGACTGCTGCTTTCGTTCCTCTCTTCTTTATCGGTTTGGATTTTTCTGCGAGATGTGTCTTCTTCTTTGCTTTTTCTAAGACTAGAATGCCTGCGTTTTTCATGGCTTGTTTGACTTCGCCGGTTGGTGCGCCTTCTTGGATGTCGAGGATTTTTCCGAGGGGTTCGAGGTGGTTGAGGTTGCACCTTCTTCGTCTGGTGTTTCCGTCGATAAGAACAAAGCTGTTCTCTAGGTGTTTCAGAATGACGCAGTACTGTCCTGCGTCTCTTCCGGCGATTTTCATGCAGACTGTTCCGATGTCCATGGTAAGTTCCTTGCTCGTTCGATCATGACGTTTCTCATGCAGGGCGAGCATAAATTACCTCCGTAAGGTCGTTCTGGCCTTTTCTTGGTGAGGGGGATTCTTTTCAGTGCTGTCGCTCTGACGCGAGGAACGCCTTTGAGGTCGTTGCCGCAGATCCTGCATTGTGCCTTGTTGGGCTTGCGTTTTTTGTAATGGACGACAAGTCTTCCTCCTGGTGTTCTGAGGGTGATGCGTCGTTTGCTGTGGGATTTGTATCTTGGTTGGGGCATTAGTACACCTTGAGGAGTTTTCTAAAGACGATGCTCATGAGAAGAGTGAGGATGAAGTAAGTGCCGAGCCATCCGAAACTCCAGAGGATATTGCCATAGGGTGTGAAGGTCTTGGCCATCCATTGGAAGACGAGGATGACAGGTAAAAAAGTGATGAGCATGGGTTTGAAGTTGTGTTTGAGTGATTCCATATTTTTTTGCCACATAGTTTTTTGGAGTTCGAGGATGCGTTTGGGGTTTTCTTTTTCTTTTTTCATTTCTTGTTGGAGGGCCTTGATCTCGTCTCTGATGGCCTTCATCAGGTGTTGGTCTGTCGCGAACTTGTAGATGATGGTGGTGAGGAGAGTGAGTGCTCCTGAGATAAAGGTGATGGCGAACAAGGGGCTGATAGTGATTGCCCATCCAAAGGCTGCGTTAAAGAGGTTTTCGAGAACCATTAGGATTCTCCTCCCATCATTTTTCTAAGTGCTGGATGCATGTCCATCATGTGTTGTTTTGCGATGTCCTCATAGAGCCTATAGATGATCATAACGGTTAAAAGGATTCCTGTTCCTCTGGATAAAGCTCCGAGGAGATCTGCGCTTGCTGCTAAGAGGCCGATGGTTGCTCCGCCCATGATGGTTAAGGGAAAGATGTAGCGTTGTAATAAATGTTCGACGATGCGCTCGTCTCTTCTGAATCCTGGAATTTGTAGCCCTGATGCCATGATTTGTTTGGCTTGTTTTGCTGCGTCCATGCCTGAGGTCTGAACCCAGAAGATGCTGAAGATGGTTGATCCTACAATTAAAAACAAGGTGTAGACCGCTGCTTGTCCAAGGTCGAAGGCTGTGAATGCGCCTATGAGGAGGTTTTGGGTGATGCGGGGAATATCAAGCCATAAGACAATGCCTGTTGCGGGAGTGGTTCCGGTGAAAGTTCCTAAAAGGGGATAGCCCCAGTTCTGGAGAAGGCGCGCCCAGAGTTGGATGTTTGCGAGCAAAGCTGCGACAAGGATGACTGGCATGTTGCTCGTGTAGAGAAAGTTTAAGGGCCAGCGATAGCCGAAGCCTCTGACTCTTCCGAAGCTGAGGGGAATTTCTACTTTCATCGCTTGCGCGTACACCGAAAGAACGAAGATGAGGATTGTTGCGAGGATTGCTGCGAGACTGAGAAGTGCTTCTTGGGGCGCTCCTTCGAGCAGGGATTTGAAGAAGACGAGTACTGCGCCGACTGGTGCTTGTCCTGAGCCGAAGGCCCATTCTCCAATGCTGTTTAACGGGCTGAATGCCCTGATGAAGATTTCTGCTGAGACACCTGCTGCGATGAACAGGCTCACTCCTGAACCGAAGCCCCACTTTGTGGTCACGTCATCCATGAACATGATGAGGAGTCCTCCAACGATAAGTTGAAAGATGAGAAGGAGTTGAAGGGAGAAGAAGTCTGGTGTTCCTCGAAGTTCAAGTGCTGGGCTGAGTCCTCCCAAAAAGACATAAACTGCTGCTTCGAAAAGGACGAAGAAGAGGGTGAGTGCTTTTTGAAGGCTTTGGAAGTAGGCGCGTCCCTCCGTGGTTGTGGTGTCTAGTTTCAAAATGCCTGATCCCGCGAGGAGCTGCAGCACGATGGATGCGGTGACGATGGGGCCGATGCCTAAGGATAAGATAGAGCCAAAACTCGCGCCGAGGATGACGGAGATCTGTTCGAATTGGGTGAGCGCGTTTTCGCCAAGCCCATAGAGAGGGATAACGCTGAGGATGAAGAAGGCGACGAGGATGATGATTGTCCACTTGAGTTTTTCGCTGAAGCCGAGTTTTGTTGGTGATTTTTTGACTTCTGGAAGGAAGGAGAGGATGTCGGCGAGATTCATGGGAGGATCGTGCCTCCTGCTTCTTGGATTTTTTTTCTTGCGGTGTCGCTGGCTGATGCTGCTTTGAGGTGAATCTTGTGGCGAGGTGTTCCCTTGCCAAGGAGTTTGGAATAACCGAGTTTGTGTAAGTCTACAAGATAGGCATCTGCTTGTTTGGTGATGAGACCTTGTGCGACGTAAGAGTCGAGGTGTTCTTCGAGGAAGTCTAAGTTGAGTGTTATTGGGTGATGTTGAACTTCTTTGGGGCGTTTGAAGCCTTTTTTTCCATAGTAGCTATTGCCGTAAAGGTTGAGGATGGTGGGTTTTTTTTGGTCTGCGCGTTTTCCTGTTCCTGCCATGCCTTTGCCTCCTCGGTTTCCTGCGCCGCGGTGTTTCTTCTTTGATCCCCATCCATGGGTGGTTTCTGCGCGCATGCGTTTGTTTTTCTTGCGTTTGTAGGTCGCCATAAGTTTTCCTGTTAGAGCATTCGTTTGATAAGGTCGTTGATGTGGTCTTTCCTGTATCCTAAGACGCCACCCATGCTGAAAGGTACTTTGATGCCTCCTCGTTCGAAGCCTCGTGTTGGGGGCTTAAGTCTGAAGTAAGGCTTGAGTCCTGGCAAGTCTTTGAGGGTTGCGTTGCCTTCGAGAACATTTTTGGAGAAGCTGTCAAAGGTGTGGGTTGTTTTTTCTTTGAGGTAGGATTCTGTGAGCGCCTTTCCTCCAGCGAGTCTGCCGCGTTTTTCTAAGAGAAGTTTGAGGGTTTCTTGGTTGATGTCCCCCCAAGTGGTGTAGTCTTTGATTTTAGTGAGCATGCCTTGGATGCTGGGAGTGTAGGTGACGAGGACGCAGCTGTGTTTTTTTGGCAGTTTTAAAAGTTTAAAGGTGTCTTTGATGCTTCTGTTGAGGCCGATGCCTCCTCTGACTTGGACGATGGCGAGCTTCATGAGGTGCTTCCCTCGATGAGGCCTGAGAGGGTGATGAAGGCTGGTTGGATTTTGACGTGTTCAAGATGTTTGAGTGCCTCGAAGCAGGCCTTGAAGAGGTTGATTTTTGTTGCTGTTGATCCTTGGGTTTTGGAGTACACATCCTTGATGCCTGCGAGGCTGATCATGCGTGAGCATTTTTTTTCTACCGAGAGGCCGGTGCCGCGTGGTGCGGGGATGAGGGTCATCCGGACACTGCCGCTCTTGCCCATGACTTTGAAGGGAAGGGAGTGTGCTTGTTTGCAGTCGCAAGCCCAGGCGCCGCAGCCTCGTCTGATTTTGATGAGGTTGAGTTTTGCTTTTCTGATGGCCTTTTCTCTTGCTGGGACTGTTTCTTTTGCTGCGCCGTAGCCGATGCCTAAGTAACCGTTCTTGTTGCCGACGACTGCGAATGCTGCGAAGGTGATGGTGTTTCCTTCTGAGGTTTTTTTCTGGGTTTGTTTCCAGATGCTTCCTTTGCCTCCGCCGAATTTTCCCTTGGATTGGCCGACTTCGAGCAGTTCGACATGTAAACCTGGAAGGAGTGAGTCAACGATTTCTGGCTCAAGGATTTTTTCTCCTGCGTCAAGGATCTGGTCGATGGTGGTGATTTCTTTGCCCTTGACTTTTCTTCCAAGGAGTGTTCTTGGTTGCCAGTCTTCGAGGGGGATAGTGTTCCTTTCTAGTGCCATTGTGCCTGGATTTTTTTCTTAACCTCTTGGAGATGCCCTGGAAAAGTGGAGAGCGTGAGCCCTCTTTTAAGGGTTTGGGAGAATTGTGGGGAAGAGAAAGTGGTATAGAGGCTGATGGTTGTTCCGTTGAGTGCTTCTTCGCTAGGAAGGGCTGAGATGTTTTGGGTGAGGTGGAGTCCTGCGTCGAGTGCCCCCTTGGCTACTGCGAAGGGTGCTGATCCTGGAACTGCTTTGTGGAGTCCGATGTCGAGGACTGCTTCGGTGACGCCGTGTTTTTTTGCTTTCAAGCCAAGGAGATATCCTAAGAGGTAGGCGCTGGGAAGATTGCCGCGGTGTGCCTTCCAGCCGAAGCTGAGAAGTTCTCTGCTGTGTGCCGAGGCGATGGTTTTGTCTCCTTGAGGGTGAAAGTTGACGAGCTGTGTGAGGATGTTGTTAAGACTTTTTCTGACGACGAGGCGTGGCCTTCCTGAGATGAGAAGTTTGAGTCGTGCCTTGTAATCTGTTCTGTGTTGTCTCTTTCTTTTGAGTGGAAGACTATACTTTTTTCCTTGGGTCATGTGCGTTGCTTCCAGAGGCCTTTTTCTGTGAGGTAGAGCTTCACGTGTCTCTGGCTTCTGAAGAACCCTCCTTTTGATTTTTGGCGAAGAGTATGGTAAGTGGAAAGGCTGATAAGATTGGTGTTTTTGAGGTGGGTGAAGAGTCTGCGTTGGAGTCTGATCTTATGGACCCATTGGCGTTTTGGGTGTTCTCTGACTGCGGTTTTTCCCCGTCGTGATCCCTGTCCTTTTCTTCGTCCTTTGCGTTTTTGGTTGAGGTGTTGTCGTGTTCTTCCTCGAGAGATGCCTGTTTTTTGTTTTGGTCTGATTGCTCCTTGACTGATGAGGCCTTTAATGTCTTGTCTGGAAAGGGCTTTCTCGATATCTTCCATGCGCTGGGGATCAAGCCAAACGCGTCCGATGCCTGCCTTGAGGAGGGATGCTGCGAGTCTTTTTTGAGGTAGGGTCATGGCGCGTTCTTCTCTTGGTTGTTGGGTTGTGGCGTTTCTTTCGGCGGTGTCGCTTCTTTCTTCGAGGGGAGAGTTTCTTTTTTCTCAGCTTCTTTTTTTGTTGCGATTTTTTTCTTTTCGTCTTTTTTCTTCGCGAGGGCTTCTTGGGTTTCTTTGAGGAAAGTCTCCGGATGGTTGAGGTTGAGGATAATGATGCCTTTTTCAAGGCATGCTTTGACGAGTGCTATTTTTTTTCTCATGCCGAGAGTAGAGCTGAGGACGGCGCCATGGTTTTTAGTGGCTGATGCCAGGTCGTTGATGTTAGCAACTAAAAAAGGCCGGAGTCCTGTCTTGTCAAGGCCTCTGGCTGTGGCTGGGCTTCCGTATCCGAGTGCAGGTGTTCTGATTTTTCCGCGGAGGCCGAGTCTGGTTTTGTTGTGAACGCCTCGTGGCTTTCTCCAGCTCTTTCCAAGTTGGGGCATGATGCCTGAGTGTACTCTTCTGAATATTGGTTTTTTCTTCTTGATGATTGCTCGGAGGCTGAGGGTCATTGGTGTGTTCCTGCTTTTTGGGTGATGTAACAGCCGTCTTGGAAGACTCTTCTGTCCCTGTTAGTGATGCGTGTTGCTTGTTCAATGCGTGCTGCGGTTTGGCTAACGTGTTCGAGGTCTGGTCCTTCGACAAAAATCTGGTCCCCATCTATTCTTACGGTAACGTTGTCCATGAGGGATGCTTTGCGTGGGGATTTTTCTCCGAGGAAGTTTTTTATGTGAACTGTTCTCCCTTCAACTGTAACGGTGATAGGGAAGTGTCCTGAGCAGATTTTGAGTGTTGCAAGGTAAGGATGCTGAACGCCGTTGATCAAGTTGTTGAGGTGTGCGGAGAAGGTATTGATTTGTATTTTCTCACGTTTACCTGGCTTGGTGGTCTTTGCCTTGATGTGAAGGGTGTTGTTTTCTGTGCTAAGGGTGAGGAGAGGATGGTAGAGACTCTTGGTGAGGCTGCCTCGTGGCCCCTTGACGCTGACCTCTTGTCCTTCAATAATAATACTAACTTCTTTTGGGATGATGAGGGTGGTGTCGTAGGTCATGTTAGTAGCAGTATGCGAGAAGTTTTCCTCCAAACCCTTGGCTGAGTGCTTGGTGGTGGGTCATGATTCCTTTAGAGGTGGTAATAATGAGGATGCCGAAGCCTTTTGCTGGCAGGTATCTTTTTTCGAAGAGCTCGTAGTTCTTCTTGGTGATTGAAAATCTTGGTTTGATGACGCCGCAATTGTTGATGCCTCCAAGTAAGTGGAGGGTGAGTGTTCCTCCTTGTTCTGTGCTTGTCTGGTCGTATGATCCGAGGTAGTGGTGGTCTTGCATCACGGTGAGGATGCGTTTAATTGTTGTTGAGCTTGGGGTGAGTTGGCAGGTCTTCCTTCCTTTTTTTTCGCAGTTGAGTAAGTGGGAAAGTGCTTGTGCGAGTGGGTCATTGAGGCTCATGGGTGTTTTCTCCTTTAGTTATATTGCTTGAATCCTAGTATTTTTGCTTGTTCTCTGAAGCATTGCCTGCACAGATGGATGCCGTAACTTCTGATGTGTGCGCCATGTCTTCCACAAGTATGGCAACTGCGTTGTCCGATGCCTGTAGTGCGTTTTTTTGGCGCATTATGTTTAAGGTACTTTTTGAGTTTTGCTGGCTTCGCTTCGAGTTGTTTGAATGCTTTCTTGTAGTCTTTGGCGGTCATGCTGTTTCTCCGATTTTTGTTCCGAAGGTGGCTTGTGTGAAGGTGATCGCTTCTTGTTTGGTGATGCGGTGTCTTGTTGGTATGTTTGCTGTTTTGCTGCTTCTGCGTTTAATTCTGAACCCACCGCGTTGGAGGGTGACTGCTACTTCGAGGCCAATAATGCCGATGGTGATATCATAAGGGACGTCTGGGATTTTGATGTATTCATCGATACCGAAAGAGAAGTTTCCTGAAGAGTCGAATTTTCGTTCTGCTAGGATGTTATCGACTGCTTGGAGAAGCCGTTTGAGAAGTTCCTGTGCCCTTGTTCCCCTGAGGGTGACTTTTGCTGCGATTGCCAAGTTTGGTCTGACTCCCCATGTTGGGATTCTCTTGGTGCTTGAGGTCTTGACTGGTTTTGCTCCGCTGATGGTGGCGAGAAGTTTGACTGCTTTTTCTAGTTTTTCTCCTGTTCCTCCTGTTCCGATGTTAAGAGTAAGTTTCTCGATGTGGATGGTTTTCATGGGGTTCATGGTGTTGCCTGCGCGAGAGGGTAATGGTTTCCTACGGCGAGAGCGTACGCCATGAGAGTGATGAATTCTGCGTCTCCTTTTTTAAGGAGGAGTTTTGCTTTTTCTAGGGTTGTTGTTCTGATGATGTCTTGAATGGTCGCGAGTTCTCCGAGGTGTTTTCCTGCGGTGAGGTAAACGGTAGTTCCCTTTTCAAGAGGGATGACTTCGAGGATCTTTTGTTGTTTGAGGTCGAAGAGGATGGTGTCTCCGACGCGTCCTGTGTTTGCGAGAATGTTTCTTCCATCATTGAGGTTAAGTTGGATGGATCCTTTTTTGAGTTTGGTTTTGTTGATGATTTTAAGGAGTTTGAGTGTTGCTTCTTGTTCTTTGATGGGAAAGGGGCTGAGTCTTGCTTGAGTGTCATGGAGGATTCTGTAGTGTTCTCCTGTCTTGGTGATGTGGATGATATCCATGAGTCCGACTGCGTGTTTGTAGTCTTTTCTTACCTTGTTATCAACAAGAATCCAGTTGTTGGTAAGGAGATATTTGACTTCCTTGGTCGTGGTCGCATGATTAAGGAGATTTTTGAGCACATGATGAAGGGTGATACTTTCTTGGAGCTTGTGGCTTCCTGGTCTTGGTCGTGCTATCCAATGGTGTTCTTTTCTGTTGATGAGCCAGGTTTTTGGTGCTGCGTATCGTGGAAGGTGGCTTCTTGTCATGGGTGTTTCCTCTCGAGGTGTTTGATTCTTTTTTTGTCTTCGAGGTTGAGTTCTGTGATCATGAGGTTGGAAGGGTGTAAGTGATAGGGGGTTGTTGTTCCGTTTTTCTTGGTGAGGGTGATGCCTTCGATGATGACGCGTTGGTGTTTAGTGAGTATTTTATCAACTTTTCCTGTTCTTTTTTTGAATTGTCCTCTGAGGATTTTGACGATATCTCCTTTTCTTAGGGGTGTGTTTCTTTTTTTGTATTTATTGTGAAGATCATTAGACAAAGTTGTTGAGAGGAGTTTTCGTGCTAAGTGAAGGGGGAGGTTTGCTGTGTATTTTCTCTGTTTTGCTGGTTTCTTGCTTGCTTTCCAGTGTTTGCTCCAGGGTTTCATTGTTGTGTATTCCTCTCACATTGGTCATCGATAGTTTTATATCGCTTTAGGAGATAGTCTATTAAAATGATAGGCATGTATCCTAACTGAGCCATAAAAATTCCTGAGAGGATCATGTTTTGCGTTGTGCATTCTTCAACCAAATCTCTTACGTCTGAATCATCTGTTGTTGCGTAATCTGTAATGCCTCGAGTTCTGACTTCTTCTGCGAGAATGCTCATCAGGGTTGCGGTAGAGAGAAACCTGTCAAAGATGATTCCTGTTCTGGAAGTTAACTCCTCTCTTGAGACTCCTTTTTGTTCGAGGTAAGAGTCTAGACAAGCAAGTTCTCTATCTGCTTCTTGTTGGCTGATTGATCCCTTTGCTTCCAAAGCCTGAGGAAAATCTTTTTTTTGTGATTCTCTGGTTATTTCCTGAAGAGTTGTCATTATTATGCGACTCCTTTTGCGATTTTTGCGACTGCTGGCCATCTGCCGACGACCTCTTTGGCGATTGGCCCCTTGATGAGTGTTCCCTTAGGGTTTCCTTTGTCGTCTTTGACGACGACTGCTGCGTTGTCTTCGAATTTGACGCGCATGCCATCGCTTCTTCTGTATTCTTTTTTTTGTCGAACAATGATTGCGTATACCACTTTTTTTCTCATGTCTGGTGCTCCGACTGAGACTGAGGCTGTGATGAAGGCGCCGACGCCTCCTGACATGTTGCGTGCTTTGACGCCTTTTCCCCCTCTGAATGAAATAACTCTAAGGAGTTTTGCTCCAGAGTTGTCGCAGGTTGGGATGTAGCTTCCTTTTTGGAATGCTCGTGTGATGTTTGCTTTGAGGGCTTTCATGGTTGGATTTTTTCAATGATGATGAAGTTTTTCGTCTTGCTGATGGGCCTGCATTCGATGAATCGCACGTTGTCCCCGAGGGTGATGTCGATGCAGTCCGGATGATGTACTTGAAGCTTGCTTCTTCGTTTTTCATAGCGTTGGTATTTCGGGAGGTAAAAGAGGCGTTGCCATTCTACTGTTGCTGTGCGTTGGCTGTTGAGTTTGGTGATGGTTCCCGTGAATTGTCTTCCTCTAAGGGCGATCTTTCCGTGGAAGGCGCAGTGCTTGTCTGCGCAGGCCCTGGTTGGTGCTTGGGCTGTTATGCCGATGTTGTTGGTCATGGTGTTTCTTTCTTGAGTCTGTTTTCTGGTCTTCCTGAGAGGGTGTTTCCGTCGATGGTGATGACCTTGTTGTTGATGTTCATGGTGAGTGTTAGTCCTTGTTTGATGAGTGTTTTTCCGTTGTCGAGTTCAAGGGTGTTTCTTGTTTCGTTGATGACCGTTCCTGTGATGCCGATGAGACACTTGTTGTCTGCATGAACGACTTTGATGGCCTTGCCGATGATTTCATGGTTTTCCTTGCTCATTTTGTGATGATTTTTTCTTGGCTGAACCCGAGTGCTGAGAGTTCTGCTTTGACCTTGTCTGCGTGGCTTCCTTGGAGTTCGATGACGCCATTCTTTGCTGTGCCCCCGCAGGCGAGTTTGTTTTTGAGTTTTTTTGCCAGATCTTTGAGGTCAATGGTTTTCCTGTCCAGTCCTTCAATAATAGTGGCGAGTTTTCCGAATCGTCGTTTGACGATTTTTATGGTGATTTGTTGTTCTGCTTGTGCGATGGTTTCGCAGACGCAAAGTTCTCGTGGTAGACCGCAGGTGGGGCATACGTCGCTCATTGGTGATGTTCCTCCTTGTTGATGTGGGTGAGAGTGATGATTCTAGCGATTGTCCTCTTTATTGCCTTGATTCTTCCCGGGTTTTTTGGTGTTGTTCCTGTTGCGATTTGACTGCGTGCTTGCATGAGTTCTTTCTTGAGTTCTTGAAGGTGTTGTGTTCGTTCTTTTTCACTCATTGCTTTAAGGGCTTGTGTTTTTTTCATGGGTTTCCTCTGCTTGTTGTGCGTCTTTTATTGGAATTTTTTGTTGTTCTTGTGGCTTGCTCTCTTCTGTTTGCTTTGCTTCTTTAAAGATAATATCATCTGGAAGTTTGACGTCTGAGTGGAGGATTTTGACTTTGATGCCGACTGTTCCTGATTTGAGGTTGCATCCCTCTGAGGCGATGTCCATGTAGCTGTAGGAGATGTCTCCTGATTTTTTGAGGTATCCTGTGGAAAACCTCCAGCTGTGCGCGCGTTCTCCTGGGACGCCTCGTCCTCCAATGATGATTTCGATGCCTGATGCCCCTGCCCTCATGCTATCTTCAAGTGCCCTGTAAGCGAGGGCCTTGAAGCGTTTTGGCCCGAAGCGTTGAAGGTTGTTCATCAGGTTTTTCGCGACTGTTGCCGCGTCGAGTGCTGGAGTGGATATTTCCTCGACTTCGAGTTGTGGGTTTTCGAGGCCGAAGCGTGTTTTGAGTTGATGGGTGAGATATTTGATGTTTGCTCCTTTTTTTCCAACGATGAGTCCCGGTCTTGCGGTAAGGACGGTGATTTTTTCTCCGAGTGGAGTGCGTTGCATTTTGATGTGACTGCAACTCATTCTTCCTAAGTAAGAAAGGACAAATTCTTCTATTTGTTTTTCTTTGACTTTTTGTGCGATGATTTGGCGTTCGATCATTGTTTTTTGGGTTGTTCTTTTTTTTCTTGTGTTGTTTCTTGCGCTGTGAGTTGAATGTGTGCTGATTTGATGCGTGTTCTGCGTTGTCTTCCAGAGTGCCATCGCCGTGCCGCGAAGTTGGCGATAGCGCTGCTGATAATGATTTTTTCTGGGTTGAGTCCTTTGTGTTCTGCGTTTGCTTGGAGGCTGTTGAGCAGGCTGAGAATGTGTTTGGAAGCGTTGAGAGGATAGCGTGCCGGTCCTGTTCCTGGTTTGTGGCAGAGGTCTTTGTTGAATTTTTTGAAAGAGAGGGGTTTCTTCATGTCGATGACATCTTTGAGTAAGGCCTTTGCTCGGGTAAGGGTTTTCCCTTTGAGGTGGCTGCAAATGACCATGGACATTTTTGGTGAGATGGGCAGTGCGCGTCCGAGTGCTGTTGCTTCGTTGGGGTTGGTCATTTTATTTCACCGAGAGTGATCCACTTGATTTTGTTGCTCCGATTCCTGGTGCGGAGTGTTGGACTTTTCTTCTTGTTGGCGAGAATTCTCCAAGGTAGTGTCCGATCATGTCGTAGGTAATTGCTATGGGAGTGAATTCTTTTCCATTGTGTACTTGGATGAGTTGTCCGATCATGTCTGGAAGAATGATCATGTCTCTGCAGTGAGTTTTAACTGGTTTTTTATGTTTGCCTTGGTGGACTGCTTGGATCATGGTGAGGAGTTTTTTTTGTTCTGGAGTGGATCCTCGTTTGAGGCTTCTGCGTTGTCTTGAGGTGAGAATTTTGCTGAACTCTTGAGTGCTGAGCGTTTGAAGTTCTTCTGTTGTTTTTCCGTGGTAAGCGTCTCCTTTCTTCATCGTAATTTTCCTGTTCTTCTTGCGTGTTGTTGTCCAACTTTTCTTCCCGGTGGAGCGTATCTTGGAGCGATGGATGGCTTACCCATATGGCGTCCTCTCCCTGAGCCGAAGGGATGTTCCACGGCGTTCATGGCTACTGCTGAGGTTACAGGATAGAGTTTGCCGCGGCTGCGTTTGGCGTGCCATTTTCTTCCTGCTTTGATGAAGGGTTTTTCAAGCCTGCCTCCTCCTGCGATTATTCCAATAGTTGCTCTGCAGCGAGCGTTGAGGGTCTTGATTTTTTTTGAGGGAAGTTGTACGACAACATGGCTTCCTATCTTACTGAGGACTTTGGCGAAGGTTCCTGAGGCTCTGACATACTTGCCTCCGTCTCCTGAAGTTTGTTCGATGTTATAGATGGACGTTCCTTCTGGGATTGCTGAGAGGGGAGCGGTGTTTCCTTCTTGAATGGCTGCTGCTGGTCCTGTTGCGATGATGTCTCCTACTGCGGTTTTTTCTGGCGCTTGGAGGAGGACGTGTTCTCCATCTTCATACAAAACGCTCATGAGTGGTGCGCTATGGCCTGGACTATGGATGATGTCTGTGACTGTTCCAAATAAAACCTCTTGCTGATGGAGGGATTTATGCCTGGTGTTCCCGGCGCTGTAGGGAAGACTGATGAATCGTCGTGTTCCTCGTCCTCTGCGTTGGGAGATGATGCGCTTGCCCATGTTAAATGACGCCTCCGAGTTTAGTGGTGATGTCTGTTGCTGAGTGTTCTTTGCTAAGGGTGATGTAGGCTCTTTTTTCTCCTAAAGGAGTGGTGTAGGTATTGACGTTGAGGACCTTGGCGTTGAAGAGTTGTTCGAAGGAATGTTTGATTGCTTGTTTAGTTGCGTTTTTATGAACTGCGAAGAGGAGCTTGTTGTATTTGTCTGCAAGGTGAACGACTTTTTCTGTGGTGATTGGATGCTTGAGGATGGTGTAGGGATCTTTCATAGGAAGAGGTGCTCCTCATCGAGTTTTTTGAGTGCGTTTTCTGTCCAGATGCTTGTTCTGAGTTCATTTGCTCTGGTGAGTGCTGCGATGTTAAGGTATTTTACTGAAAGGACGTCAATGCCTGGAAGGTTGTATGCTGCTGTTTGGAAGGGGCAGGGTCCTGCGACGACGAAGAGTGGTCCTTTTTTGTGGCTGTGCCTTCTTCCTCTGGTTTTTCCTTTTCCTGCTTTGATGATATGTTGGCTGAGTCGTTCGAGTTCTTTAGTGAATCCTAAGTTTTGAAGGAGTGTCCTTGCTTCTTTTGTCTTTTTGAGGGCCTCGAGCCTTGCTTCGACGATGAAGAGTTTGTGGTGGTGTGCGATGCCTGAGAGTGCGCTTCTAAGCGCCTTCTTGCGTTCTTTTTTATTGATTTTAAGAGTGTAAATTTTTTCTGGTTTTGGGGGGTGTGCCATTCTTCCTTTGACTGTGCCTGGCGCCTCTGATCCTGTCCAGCCGAATTGTGTTCCTCGTCTCCAGAGGGTTTTTCTTGGCGCTCTTGAGATGCCGTGGCCGTAGCTGCATTTGTAGTTTCTTCTTCGTCTTGAGATCTTTGCTGAGACACCGACAAGTCCTGCTTGATACATGGTTCCATAGGGTTTTCTTGAGTGGTGAAATGCGACGATGCTGCGTTTGATGAGATCCGGCTCGTACTCTGTCGTGAACTGTTGGGGCAATGCTATGGTCTTGATTTTTTTTCCTTGGAGATCGTAGAGGTCTGTGTTCATTGTTTGCTTGCCGTGCTAATGCTTACGAGTTCTAGATTACCGAGTTGCCTTTGTCCTCTGATAGGTTCGTTGATGCGGATGAGTCTCTTTGCTGGTCCTGGGACTGATCCCTTGATGACAGCGTACTCATTTTTGACAAGGCCGTAGTGGAGAAATCCCCCCTTGGGATTTATTTTTTCCGGCTGGTCGTGGATGAAAACAAGGTGTTTGTTGTATTCTGTTCTAGTATTGTAGCCGAGTCTCCCCGGCATGAGCATTCCCCAGTGGACTCTTCCTGGTCGTTCTGGGCCCATGATGTTACCTCTGCGTTTTTTTTCTGATTTGTGGCTTCTGAGGCTAACGCCGAAGCGTTTGACTGTGCCTTGGAAGCCCTTGCCTTTGCTGACAGAATGAACATCCACCCTTGTGCCTGCTTTGAAGACGTCTGAAAGGTGAATGTCTTTGTCAAGAAGGGTGAGAGTATATTCTAGTTTTGCTTTAATATCTGTGCCACCGAGGCCAAGTTCGAAGATTGCTGGCTGTTTTTTGCTGAGCCCTGTTTTTATGGGTTGGGTTGCGACGTTGATTCTGATGTCTGTGAGAGTGGGAAGGAGTTCTTGGATTGCCTTGAGGTGTTGTTCATAGTTGTGCCTTTTGAGGCTGAGGTGCCTTTGAAGCTCTTTGGAAAGCCTTGGGTTAAATGCTTCTTGAACGAGTTTGAGTGTGGTTGCTTCTTGTTGGTAAGCTCTAAGGGAAACAACTCTGAGGGGCGGGCATTCTAAGATAGTGACTGGCCAGCTGACAATATCTCCCTTGGTGCAGCTGTTTGGCCTGTTATCTTTTAATTGAAGATGTGTCATACCTGCCTTGTAGCCTGCGAAGCCGAGGAGGCTGATGTTCTTGAGGGTTGGCCAGGCTTTGACGACAGGTGTTTCCTTCTTTGGTCTGACTCTTGGCCAGTACTGGAGGCTTCCTTTTCTTGGTCTATGGATGTTTGCCATCGCTTTAGTTCTTATGCTGGAATGATTTTCAGAAGCAGCTGAGAGGTTACTCTATTCAGTAGGGGTAGGGAGAAGGATAAAGGACTTGCTTATAAATCTGCCGTTTTTTTATTGGCTTTTTTGTTAGCGGTTGAAAGGAAGAAGGACGAATGCTATTAAAAAAAGATTAGTTGAAGAAGAGCTTGCGCTTGATCAAGAAAACTTGAAAAGAAAATCGCGAGCGTTGCGTGAGAGGCAAGGGATAAAATAAAGTTAAGATATGTTCTTCACGATCTTGGTAAGTAAGTCTACGCCTTTCGCGAGTTCCTCTTTGACAACAGGATCTGCTGAGTCTTCTCTGACTTCGTTGAGGGATGCTTTCGTTTCTTTTAGGGTGAGTAATTCTGTGCGAAGAGTTTCATTGTCTGGGTCTCCTTTGAGGAGTTTGAAGGTTTTTGTAAGTCTGTCTCGTTCTTTCTTGAGCGCGTTTTTAGAAACGTTGTCTTCGGTGTGTTCAATGAGCGTGCCAAGCAAGCCAATGGTCTCGTTGAGATAAGTGACTTCTTTTTTGTAGAGGCCTCCGCTTTTTTTCTCAGGAAGGATAAAAGAGAAGAGGCGTTTGGTGAACGGTTCTTGTGGTTTGGGTTGTTTGTAAAGAGGCGTGTCTTTTTGGGGGAGTAAACTGTTTCTCTTTTTGATAACGACGAAGAGGAGTGATCCAACGACGCCAACGACGAAGAGTGTGAGAAGCAAAATGTAAGGAAAATTGTCCTGTCTGAGGGAGTCTGCGATAGTTATTAATATTTCGTCTGTGACTGCTTCTCCTGAGGGGTCTGTTGCGGTAATCTTGACGGTTTCACTTGCGATGTCTGTTGTTGCGAGACTGAAGACGACTTGGCTCTGGGTGTGGAAGCTGGTGTTGACGCTGACTGCCTCTCCGACAGTATAGCGAAGAGTGTCTCCGTCTGGGTCTTGAAAGTGGCTGTTCAGGTCGATAGTGATGCTGGTTTGGTTTTCGTCAAAGGTAAGGTTTGGGAGTGCTTGCTGGAGGGTGGGCGCTTGGTTTTGGTGGACAACAGTCAAGGTGACGTTGTTGCTGTGAGCAATGAGTGTCGGGCTGGTAACGGTGAAGACAACCGAGTCTGTTCCTGTCCATCCTTGAGGTGGTGTGAGAATTGCTGTGCTTTCGTTAAAAGTAATAACAACAGTTTGTGATCCTGTTGCGCTGAAGGTCGCGTTTGCTGGAATACCTCGTAAGTATAAGGTTAAGTCTAGGGTGTGAGCGTGATTTCGTTTCCATTGTTGGTTTGGAACGGTGAAGCTTTCTCGTGTTGGTTCAAGGATTGCGGGTTGGATGGTGAAGGTAAGGTTGAGATAAACTTGGTTGGAAGGAGTGCTGTTTGTTCCGTCGTATGCGGAAAAGCTGAGATTGCGTTGAGTGGTTTCTTGAAGAGTGGAGGTGAGGGTAGCCTTGCTTCCGTTGAGGGCGATAGTAACTCCTCCTGGTTGTGTCGCGTTGTAAGTGAGGTTGTTGTTCTCGATGTCAGTGTAATACTCTGAGAGGGTGAGAGTGGCACTTTGATTAAAGGAAAGGGTTTGATTAGGAATGGCCCTTGTCAGAAGGGGTGGGTCGTTGACTGATTGGATGATGAAAGAAAGATATTGTGTTAGGGAAACATTTTGTGAGCTTGCGGTGATGCTGAGGCTTGCTGTTCCATAAGTATTAGAGGCAAGGGTGCAATTAAAATATCTATTCGAGCTGATGGCGCAGTCTATGAGGCTGGTGTTGGTTTGTGTCCTTGTATAAGTGATGTTGGAGTGTTGGATGTTTGTTTGGGTGAAGTTCCAGAGGTCAAGAGAGCTAAAGGCCGCGTCTTCTGAGAGAGTTTGGTTTGGTATGCTGAGGTTAATGCTAACAACGAGAGGTGCTGTTTGTGGTTGGAAGGTGATGGTGCGTTCTTCTGTGCTGCTGTAGGTTCCGTTTGGGGTGATGTTTCCGTAGGCTCTATAAGTGATGGTTCCTGCCCCTGCCTTTTCTAAAATCCATGTTGTGCCGCTGCCGATCATGGTTTCGTTAACGCCATTCCATTGAACCCAAGCGAGGGTGAGGGGGACTGCTGAGGTGAGGTTAAGGAGAATGCTGCCGTTCGCGGTGGCTCCTGATGATGGCGTGGGGGGGACAAAACTAAGGTTGAGTGCCGCCGGATCGTAAATAGCGTACCCTGTGAGTTGTGGCTCTTTGAGAAGCGATAAAAGAATAACGCCGAGGCTGAGGAGGATGAAGAAGAGCGAGAGCGTGGAGAGTAATTGTGACTTTCCTTTTTTGCGCATGGATGCTCTTAGCTTTATGCTGTTTTATATAACTTGTGTTTGGTGTGGTGAGGAAAAGGGTTTTATAGGTGGAAGATGGTTTTTTGTTTAATGAAAAAAAGAGGGTTTGTTGGAATAATTCTCGTGCTGTTTCTTGTTCAGATTGTGGCTGGTCAGTTGAACGACGCGTCGTCGCTGGTTGTGGATGCGAATGTAAGCTTTGGTTTCTTTGTGAATGAGGAAATTAAGAATTTGAGTGCGAATATTACCTATTTTCCAAGAGAGGGAAAGAATGCTCAAGTGACGAAGTTGGAAATAACGAGTGTTCCTGAGAGTAGGCTTGTTTCGAGGGGTGAGGAGCATATGTTGATCGAGTGGCCGGTTACGTTGGGGGAGGGGTCATTCAAGGTTGATGGTACAATACGGAACCGTGTTGGTGAGAAGGCGTTTGGAGACGTCTCTTTTTCTGGAAGAGATCTTGAGAAATATATGGCGGCTACGAAATTTATTAATGCCGATGATAAAGAGATAAGAAAGACTGCTTTAGAGATTGTGGGTGGGGAAGAGAATAATTTGAAAAGAGTGGTGAAGCTTGCGTTGTGGACGCGTGAGAATGTTAAGTATGATCTTTCATCGTTGACTGTTGAGGCGTCGTTGCCTGCGAGAAAGGTGTTGGAGTCTAGGGAAGGGGTGTGTGATGAGATTACGATTTTGTTTATCGCGTTCGCGCGTTCGTTGGGGATTCCTGCGAGGTACGTGTCTGGGATTGTGTACGCTGACGCGTTTAAGGAGAAGTGGGTTCCTCATGCGTGGGCTGAGGTGTGGATGAATGGGGAGTGGGTTCCTTTCGATGTGACGCTTGGCCAGTTGGGTTGGGTTGATCCGACGCACGTGGGGATGAAGGCCTCCGAGGACGTTGATTATTCTTCAATTGTGTACAAGTGGGCTTCTGAGAAAGGTCGTGTTGTTCCGAAAGGGGTAAAAGTAAATGCTGTTGGGAGGGAGGCGGTGGCTTCTTCTGGCGAGGGAAGGATTGTTGGTGTAAGGGTGCTTGAGGATAGGGTTTTTTTGGGGAGTGTTGTTCCCGTTGAGGTGGAGGTGGTGAACCCTTCTGAGAAGTTTGTGTTTGATGTTGTGTCGTTGAGGGGTGCGGCTGTTGTCGGGTTTGAGAGTATCCCGGTATTTTTAAGTCCTCAAGAGGGAAAGAAAATATTTTTCTTAGCAAGGGTTCCCCGTGAGGGTGTTGCTGATGTCGAGATGAAGGTTGAGGTGAAGGACAGTATGAATAATGTTTTTGTTTCTTCCTTGGTTGTTGGGAAAAAGTACAAGTTTGTGTCTTTGGAGGAGGCCGAGCTCTTGGTGAGAAAATCCTTGGTTGAGAGGGATGAGTTGCCGTTGTTGGGGTTGGAGTGTCTTTCTGAAAAAAATGAAAATAAGATCTTGAAATGCCAAGTTGAAAACAAAGATGTGAAAGATGCGAGGAAAGTGAAGATTTGTAAGGGGGATGAGTGTGTTGTTCGTGATGTCAAGGCTAGAGGGAAGGAGCGTGTTGAGTTTTCTTGGGGTGGTGAGGTGTTAATAATGATGGAGTATGAGGGTCGTGAGGAGAAACATGTGATAAGCGCTCTTGATGAGAAGGGTGTGGTGAAGATTGGGGATGTATCATGTCCGAAGAGGTTAGGGTATGGGGAAAAAGCAAGGATGGTTGTTGGTTTGGAGGCTGAGGAGTTTGTGGAGGAGGTGTACCTTACCGTTGAGGGCTTGTTGCCCTATAAGGTGAAGGATTTTAAGGGAAAGCAGGTGGTGGTGCTTCCTGTGCGTGGGAATTATTTTGCTGAGAGCGGCGGCTTGGTAAAAATTAGCGTGAATTATAATGATGTGGAGGGGTCTCGTTTGAGTGTTGAAAGTTCGTGCAAGATTGAAATTGGTGAAGTGCCGTGGTGGGAAAAGGTATTTTTGAGAGTGAGGGAGGCTATGTCATTTTAGTGATTAATCTTCGAAGTCATGTTGGTCGGTATGTTCTTTTCCATCTACAAAAACTTTTCTGAGGATTGTTCCTCTTCGTTTCGCGTGGAGTCTTGATTGTTCCAAACCACGTTCGTATTCTTTTGGAACGCTTAAGGAAGTGATGGTGTAGGTGTGGGATATTTCTAAAAGATGGTATTCTTCTTTGATGTCGAAGGCGAGGTCTTCAGAGATGTTGTTGGTTGTTGTGGAGAGGGCGCAGAAGTCTGCTTTTGGCCTTTTGTCTCCGCTCTTTCCTGGTTTTGCTGAGGTTGGTGATTTGACCTTGGTTTTGAGTTCTCCTTGTTCTGTTTTGAAGGAAAGCAGGATTAAAGCTTGGGAAAAATTTTTGAAAAGATCGTTGATGGCTTGTTTGTCCATGTCCGTGTCGAGAAGGTAAGTCTTGACGCCTGCGAATTGTTTTTGTCCTGCTGGTGTGAAGGGAAGCTCGTTTTTTATGTCTTTGGTGGTGATAACGCCCCCTGTGACGCGTGTTTTTCCTTGAAGGTGTTCCGCGAGCGAGAGTGCGAGTTCTCCTGCGAACTCAAAGCTTGTTTTTATTTTTGTGAGGTTTTTTGTCTTGGTTATTGTGATAAGCGCTCTGTTTTCATAGGTGCCTTTGCCGTAGCGGGTGAATTGTTTGTGAACCGATTCGTCTGTTGTTCCTTCGAAGATTTTTCTGATGAAGTTCATGTGAATAATTCCTTGTGTTTTTTCTCTCCCACAACAACCCAGTAGATGACTGCTGTGCTGAGGAGGATGAGGAAGATAACGAGAGTGGTATTCATAAAATAAGAGAAAGTAAAAGTTTTATTTAAAGGTTTGCGCCAACCGGGATTTGAACCCGGGCCATCAGCTTGGGAAGCTGAGATCCTACCGCTAGACTATTGGCGCGTGGAGAAACGTTTAATGAGTAAATTTATAAAGATTATAGTGGTTTGGTGGATAATGGGAAAAGTATTTTTTGTGACAACCGCGATTGATTATGTAAACGCAGAACCGCATATAGGCCATGCATATCAAAAGGTTATTGCGGATGTTTTGGCGCGGTGGCATAAGTTAAATGATGAAAAGGTGTTTTTTCTTACTGGGACTGATGAGCATGGCCAGAAGATTGAACGGAAAGCGGCGGAGGAAAAGAAAGATCCGAAAGAGTTCTGTGATGAAATGGCAAAAAAGTTTAAGGATGCTTGGGAAGAGCTAGATGTTAAGTCTGATCGTTTTATCAGAACGACGGATAAGGATCATGGAGAGTTTGTGAAGAGGTTTGTGAAGAGGATGTATGAGAGGGGGGATATTTACAAGGGGAGTTATGAGGGGTGGTATTGTGTGCCGTGTGAGACGTTTTATACTGAAAAGGATCTTGTTGAGAAGAGTTGTCCAGTGCATAAGAGGCCTGCGGAGTATTTGAGTGAGAAAACGTATTATTTTAGGATGAGTAAATACCAAAAAAAGCTTTTGCAGTGGTATGAGGAGCATCCTGAATTTGTTTTGCCGGAGACGCGGAGGAATGAAATAAAAAATAGGGTGAAAGAGGGATTGCAGGATTTGAGTATAACAAGAACTTCTTTTCGGTGGGGGATACCTTTTCCTTACGATGATAAACACATTCTTTATGTGTGGTATGAGGCGCTTATAAATTATCTTAGTGGCGCGGGCAAAAAACAAGAGTATTGGCCGGCGACGCTTCATTTATTAGGGAAAGACAATGGCTGGTTCCACGCGGTAATATGGCCGACGATGCTATTTTCAGCAGGATACCCGCTTCCGCGGACGGTGTTTGTTCATGGATTTTTAACAGTGAACGGTGAGAAGATCAGCAAAACGCTAGGAAACGTGATTTCTCCGTTGTATCTTAAGAAAAAGTATGGTGCTGATGCGGTGAGGTATTTTTTGGTGCGGGAAATACCATTTGGTGAGGATGGAAATTTTTCAGAGAGGGATTTGGTGAAGCGGCATAATAATGAGTTGGCCAACGAGGTGGGAAATTTAGTTTCGAGGACATTAACGTTAATAGAGAAAAAACTGGGAGGAAGGATAGAAAAGGCGGCGATTGAAAAAGAGTTGTTTAAGAAGGTGGATGTTAAAAAGATTAAGAATTTGATGGAAGGTTTAAAGCTAAATGAGGCATTAGCAGAAATTTACAAGTTTGTTCAAGCTTCAAATAAGTATATTAGTGATAAGGCGCCTTGGAAGGTTGAAGACAAAAAGGAGGTAAACAGGATTTTGTACAACTTATTTGAAGCGATAAGGATACTCAGTATTCTTTTATCTCCTTTTATTCCGAATACTGCTGAGAAGATAAACGGGCAGTTGGGAATAAAGGGGGGAAAGTTGAAGGATGCTGTTCCTGGAAAAGTAAAGGAAGCGAAGGTTAAGAAAGGGGAGATTTTGTTTAAGAAGATTGAAGATGGAAGCTACAATTGAGGATTTTGGGAAGTTGGATATTCGGATTGCGACGATTGTTGCTGTTGAGGATCATCCTAATGCGGAGAAATTGTATATTCTTAAGTTGAATGTTGGTTCTGAAGAGAGGCAAGTGGTTGCGGGGATGAAGGGGTATTATTCAAAAGAAGAGCCGGTTGGAAAGCAAATTGCGTTTGTGTATAATTTAAAGCCTGCTGTAATTCGGGGTGCGGAAAGTCAGGGGATGATTTTGGCTGCTGATGACGGAAAGGGAAAGGTCGTTTTTTTAATGCCTGAAAGAAAAATTGAGAATGGTTCTAAAGTGAGATAGGATATAATTTAGAGTGCATCCAATTGTTTAAGTGAATTCAAAATCATGAATTTGTAATTTAGATCTTAAGTTCTCTAATCCACTTTGATAAATTTGATAAACTCTTGATTCAGTAATTCCAAAGATCTTTCCTATTTCCCTCATTTTCAACCCTTCAATGGTATACAAAAGAATTATCTCTCTTGTTCTTCTTGATAGTTTTCTTAAAGCATCTTTCAATAGAGATTTATTTTTTGAGTCTTTTATTTTTACTAATGGATCAAACTGTTCGCCCGTGATGTCCTGAAATTCTTTCTCAGTTAATTCCTCTAAAGATAATTGATTAGAAGCATTAACCAAAGTTTCTATCTCAGATATTTTATCTAAACTTAATCCTGCCACGACAGCAACTTCTTCATCAGAAGCATCTAATCCAGAAGATAACATTTTTTTTCTTATTTCATCTACTGCCTTTTTCTTACTTCTTGTTGAACGAGATACATTGTCTATTTTTCTTAAATAATCTTTTATTGCCCCATCAATCCTTACCTTAGCGTAAGCCCCAAAATTATCATTTAAGTCCGGATTATACCTTCTAATAGAATCTTCAAATCCAACCCATCCTTCGCTTATTAGATCATCAACGTCAATATATGAGGGTACTCTTCTTGCTATGCTATAAGCGGACTTTTTAACTAATTTTAAACCTAAAGTCTCTAAATCAACATCTTCTAAATGTTTATTTCTTATTTTTTTATTGCTTCTATTTGTATTCTCCGTCTCTCCCCCTCCTTCAGCGACAATTTGCTTCAGAGGTTTTTCTTGATATGTTTGCTCTTCTGTTTTTCCACAAAATAATAATCTTCTTATTTCCCCATAGGTTTTTCCTGTATGTTGAACTGCTCTTAATACAAAATCTCCTACGTCAAAATTAGGATCAAGATTAGAACCTCCAAGAATATATTCAAGAGGAATAAATGGATCTTCTACCACAGATCCAATAGAACTTTTTTCATCCTCTTCTCCTCTTAAGGCTCTGGATTTTATTTCGCCACTTGTTATTCCGAACGTCTTTAAGTTTCTATGACATGTCGCTCGGCTAACATTCAATAATTCTGAAACTCTGCATATACCCCCTTTATTTTGAACTAAAAATCCTTCATGTGCGACTCTAACTAAATCTTTTGTCGAGTTATTTCTATAATAAATTCTAAGAATTGTTTCTGCAGGATCGTGATGCTCTTGCTTTCCTTTTATCTGAGGAACTCCTTCTAATTCGGATAAATCTCTTGAAATTCCAAACTCTTTGAATTTTCTATAGGCAGTTGCTCTTCCTATTCCAAAAAATCTTGCAAACAAGGCTAGGTTATTGTCAAGCTTTTTTAAAAATTCACGATGTGCTTGTTTTATAACTTCTTCTGCATTTGGATGTCGATATCTTACCTTAAGAATAAATTCTTCAGGGGTTATTTGATAATAAGGTTCACTCGGAACTTGTGCTTCTTCTCTTTTCGAATCTTCTTTTTTGTATTCTATTCCTACTCTTTGTGAAGATGCCTGACCAAAATTAGCATATAAAACATCCCATAAAATTGGATTCAAGAATCTCATTGATATTCCAGACACAGAAGGAATTCTGCCTTCTTGTTTTAATGCTTCGACTCTTTCTTTCACGATTTTAGAGTCTAAATAAACTCCACCCAATCTTTCTAAACTTTTTATATCGCTAATGCTTAGTTTTGTATCTAAATTTCCACTTAATCCATCGTATTGATTTAATGCTTGCCCAATAATTGAAGCTCCAAAATATCTTGTATCATCTTGAGAAAATTCATATAATGGAAAACTTCTATCTAAAACATCTTCTGGAATTCCTCTTTTGGTTAATGCTGTTCTTGAATAGGTTTCTAAAGGATGCAATTGGCTTAACTGTAATTCTAAAATAGGAATATCTTCTCTGTCTTCATGTTTGCGTAAAGGAACTACCTTGCCCATTGCTACAATCCTTAATTTTAGGTTTTAAATAAATTGTTATATTTGAATTTGTGATAAAGACTCTCTAGGAATCATCCCTAAAACAACATGGGGTTTTAATTTTTCTCCTATTGCCCTATAAGCGTCATCGATAGGAAAACCATTTCCAGTTAATTCGTGTATTGCTGTATTCTCATCTAAATAACCTATTGAGCCCATAAATTGTTTTCTTTTGGATTCTTCGGACATTGTTGATGCCCAATTATGTCTCAATGATTTTGATAGTGTATAAAAATCATGAGGGGTTATTAATAATCTATCTCCCTGGAGTGCGCCCCTATCTTTGATTAAACCTGCTTGTTTCATATAATTGATTAAATTTCTATCTGCTCCCATTGTTCTAGGATCTAATAATAAATCTTGAGCTGCTGTTTCCAATTCTACTGGACCCATCACTAAATCCATTGCTGAGTATAAAACTAATGCTGCGAATGGAGTAACTGCTAAATCTCTTCCATTCATCCTTTTTAATAGTTCAGGCAAATCTGCACATCTTCTTTGAACATTTTTTGGACTTCTTCCAAAAATACTCGAAAGTCTGTTAATTCCTATTAAGCTGTCTAAGGTAAAAACTTCTTCACCAACAGAAATCATATTTCCATCAATAACTTTAGAAGAAACTAATTTCTCTAACTTTCTTCTATTAAATTCTGGTTGATAAACTTCAACTGTTTTTTCAGTTGCTTTTCTTTCGCCTTCGCCAGTATAAACAATTGAATATCTTATTGATTCTGCTTCTTCATATTCTGCCGCAGGTAATTTAACTTCTCCATTTCTTTTACTTGTAGGTTCTATTTTTGGTTCTTCAGCAACTTCTAATCTGGGCGCTTCTCTTGTTGATATCGTCGAAGGGTTAGATTGAGCAACAATTTCTCCTTCGTAAACTATTTTTCCATTTCTTAGGTTTTCCATCACTTCATCGAATATTCCATAGAAAAATTGTTTCTGGCCTTGCCTTAACACTCTAGGATTTCTTTGTGTCTTATATTCCATGCCTTTTTCAAATAAGCCTTGTCTTTGTACTTCCCTAACTAAAGACATCTCTGCACCATAAAGAGAGGCTAGTTGTGCTAAATTCAATCTATCATAAATTGATGGTGTGGCAGAATCAAATAATTGGATTTTTAAAACATTAGCAGCGGTAATACCCTTCTTTATTGGAATATTGTTGGTTCTAACATATTGCACTAATGATCCTGCTGTTTTGCCTAAAATTTCCGCGGCTTGGCCATATTTAAAAGTATTATCTGGTCCATAAGTTCTTCCTTCTAAAACTACTTCTGTTTTGCTTGGAATAATAAGTCCTCGAGAAGCTAATTTAATTGCTAAATTATCTGCTAATTGTCTTCGATAAATTTCTACTGGACATTCTATTATAGGTTTGGCTTCTTCTCTTTCAACAACCGGTTCTAGTTTTATAGCAACTTTCGCTTCTAAAGTTTCTATAGCTTTTGGTTCTTCTTTGGTTTCCGGATCTTCAACAGCCAATGCTTTCCGTATTTCTAATTCTAATGCTTGTGTTTCTTGTGGTTCAGGAGTTTCAATTGTTGGTGCAACATATAAATTTTTTTTAACTTCCGTTTGTAATGTTGCATTTGTTGCAGCAAGACTTACTGCACTAATCCCAAGAATTTCTAATCTTCCACAGTGCTGGATATAATACATAAATATTCTATCTTGCTCTTCTCTCAAAGAAGCAAGTTTAAAGTTTCCCATTGGAATTTTATTAGCAGAGACTCTTGCATTATCTTTACTCCATAAAACTTCAACTTCAGCAAGAAGTACTCTTCCATCGCTTCCGACTATTGGAAGTTGGGATTTGTATTGATCTTCAAAAGCTCTTTCTAAAAAATACTCTAAACATTCCCCATCAAGATGTTCAACTAAAGATTTTACTCTTAAATCTTGTTTATTATTGCCTTTTGACATCCAAGAAAGATTGTTAGAAAATCTTTTAAAACTTCCCTTATTTGTTGTTTATAAGTGTGAAGTGAACTCCTAAAGCGGGGCACCTAGAAAAGATTCTTAAAAGAGTAAAAAAAGAAAAAGATGCAAGAGGTTTATTTCTTGCACATCCAGCATCCCATGAAGAACTTTTTCATTCCCCAAAGAATTAAGACGACTGCTGCGGTTGTGTCGAGGGTAAGTCTTCCGAGCCAGAGTAGTACTCCAAGCAGGACGAGCAAGAGCCCCCAGACGATGACCCATGATCCACAGTGGCAACTACTGCCTGATGCGCCGCACATCGTGCACATATTTTTCGAGCCCATCATAGGCATTTTCATGTCCATTGTCATTTTTCTCTTTTTTGCCATAATGCACCTCCCTTTTTTTGCTAGATAAATATCTCCATTTTTCTTGTGGGCGGGGGTTTAAATGCTTTTTGGATGTGGATGTTGGAATAGTGTTGTTGAAAAGGAAGAAAAATAAAATTGATAAAGAAGATATTAGGCGGGAACTGTTTGTAGGGCAGTTTCTACTTCTAAAGCGGAGTACCTTGTGCAAGTGTCTCTCAATTGTGGGTTGGTGATGTTCTGACAGAGAGAGGGATCGCGTTTGAGCGATGCGACCTGATCGTAGCATTGATCGCGAGATTGGGGGTGAGAAATTTTGCCGCAGACCGTTGCGTCTTGTGTGTGAGTGGCGAGCGATCTATAGCATTCGTCTTGACGATCACTTACCTTCTCGCAGAGTGCAGGATTGCGAGCTGCTTGTGCGAGAGTTTCATAACATAGTTCTTTAAGGGAAGCATCTTCTAAAGTATCACAGAGTTTCGAGTCTTTGGTAAATTTAGCGACGTAAAAGAAGCATCTGGATATGGTAGTTTTATAAAAAGGATCATCTAGAGGGATATTTTCACAAATGGCAAGGTCTCCTGTGACCGAAGCGACACGAAGAGTGCATTCAGTTCGAGCTTCATTGCTAAGACTATCACAAATTTTTAAATCACGAGTTGCTACAGCGACTTCGATATAACAGAATTCTTTAGTGGTATAAGGAGACCGCATCTCAGTTTTAGACGCACTAAAAAAAGGAGTTTTAATGTTTCTTCGGGTTTCTTCTTTGATCTTATCGCAATAAATAGTGTCTTTAAGCGCTTTTGCGATATTGATGTAGCAATAGTTTCTCGATTCTAAAGTTTTAATTTTCTCGCACAGTGCTGGTTCAGGTATGGTTGCAGTGATATTGAGGTAGCATGGTTCTTTGTACCTATCGCGAAAGAGTTTTGCGCAAAGTGCTGGATCTTGTGTTTCTAACGCCTTCTGAAAAGTGGCCCTGTCTTCTCTCTCTGAGGTGTAAGCGCAGCCTGAGAGCATGAGGAGAAAGGTGATTGCGAGAATAAAGACGAGTTTTTTCATTGCTTCATTCTTTGAGAAGGGGATATATAATTGTTGCTTTTTAATGAGGATTTTTCCTTAATCAAAAAAGAATGGTGGGCCCGAGGAGATTTGAACTCCCGACCTCCCGATTTCAGAGTCTGACGCTGATAAAGTCAGTTTTATCAGTCGGTTGAGCGAATCCTGAGATTCTGTGCTCCAGCCAGACTAAGCTACGAGCCCGCATTGAATGGGCGAGTTAAACAATTTATAAAGATTTCTAGGAATGATCATGATAGTACTGATACTTCGAAAGGTGTTTAGGATTGTGAGGTTCAATCAAATCAAACCATTTGTGCATCATTGGAACACCTCTTACTGAAATGCGATAGAGTGGTAGCCAAGTAGGTTTATTTTCTCTTTTGGATAAATAGCAAGTAGAACGCATATTCAACTCTTTTAGGAGAGAGTTCAATTGAAGAGCTAAAGGAGGAGAAGTTGTTCCAATTTCTATTCGAGGATATAACCCTCCATATTTAGGTTGGAGGTATAGCATTCCGTCTGTATCGAAAATTCCGCGAATTACGGAGCGAATATGATCCTCTTTAGTAAGGAAAAGAGAAGGAATTTGGATATTAAGTTTTCTTCCGAGCGGCAGACCTAAAATTTTGTGTTTGAAGTTAACAAGATCATCTGACCATTTTTGAAATCCGTGAACGCCTGTAGAAGGCATATCTCTTAAGGAAGGATTTAAGTCATAAAGTTTAGGGTAGAGAGTAGCTATAAGTTTAGTGTAGTAGGGTTTATCATCGATTAAATGACCTCGCAAAGCATAGCTTCCTTTAAGTTTATCTCGATTTTTATAAAAGTTCATAGTTCCATCTCCGATATGCGCGCCAGTTTCTTCGGCAAGAAGTTCATCGATTTTTTCAGGGAGAGAGATTTCTCCTTTTAATAATGGGAGTTTAAAGAGATCTAGTTTCATGAGGTAAATAATGAATGAAGATTTATAAAGAAATGGAAGAAGAATCCGTAAAATTTCCGGATAAGAAAAGGCGCCCCGGGACAGACTCGAATTCGACGGTATATTTTACCTCTGTCGACCCCATGATTTCTGCTCAGTAAGTAACAGTTTCACAGGTCTTAGGAGAACACATGTGCTCTACCTGTTGCTCCCTTAGCGGTCTGAGCTACCGGGGCATATCTTAATGCAAAGTTGGTTATTTTAAAAATCTTTCTAGTCTAAAAACTCCTTATTCTTGATCTTTTCAGGGAGATATTTCTCAGAAATAAAACTAATTCCTCTTGCGCTTAAGGCTTGGATTTCTGCTTTGGCTCCGAAGTCTTTCATCATTTTGAATTGTCTCTGCCATTCTTTATTGTCTTTGAACCAGTCGTATTCGGAGATCTGTTTTAGTCTGGAAGTGTCTTGATCGTTTAATTTGATAAAATGTTTTTTTAATTCATAATTGTTTATATCGTCCGCGCTTATTCCTAAGTATTTAACGCCGGGGATGGTTAATTTTTCGCTCATATAAGCGAGACTAATGCTGCCGTATTTGACTACGGAATAAATGTAGAATCCCCATGGATCAAAATCCGTTAAAACATAAATAGGCAAATGGTGTTCTTCATACAGCCTTTGTAATAATCTTCTGATTCCTCTTGTTGTTTGTCCTTGAGAGCTCATGATCAAACAATTATTTTTATCCCAGAATTTATCCTCATGCAGTCTTTCCCAGACAGCTGCCTTTTCCATGTAGAGGATGTATTTGGCGCTGACTTTCTTGAAAGTTATGTTTTCGACTGTGCTTGGTATGGACCATCCTCCTGACCCGAGTTTGCTCCAGTCAATAGTATCTCCCTTGTCTTCAATAATTACTCTTCCTGCGACGCTTCCGTTTTTGTTGGCGGTCATGTTAAGTTGTTCTCTGCTCATGCCGGTGACAAGTTCGAGGTCTTCGATTGCTTTGTCGCTTTCATTTTGATCGTCTACGATGTTGAGGTTTGTTCCTGGGATGGTTCTTTTTGCTTGGTAGAACACGTCCCTTAGGCTGGCGTGTTTTTCTTCGGTTAAAAGATTTTTGCTGATGGATGCTACTTCTACTGTTTGTAAGAATTTTTTTGCGTGGCTGACGTTAAAAAAAGATCTTGAGGAGGTTTTTTTTCCCAACTTAAGGGTTCTGGTTTTCTTATCGTAAATAATGTTGTTTAAGCTCCTGAGGGGTAATTCTATTTCCGGGTTTTTTCCTTTTTTTACTTCATGAACGACTCTTCTTCCGAAATCTTTTAAGTATTCAATTGCTTTCTTACCGCTCATCTTCTACCTCCGAGAGCGTTTGTTGTTTTTCTCCGAATGCGATGTTTTCTCCTTTGATTTTGGTGTTTTCTGCTGCCTTGACCTCTGCTAGCAAATCCTTGAGTCCTTTTTTGAGGACCTTTTGGAGGTGTTCTTCGATGGTTGCCTTTTTGTCTCCTGTGAGGTTGCTAAGGCTGTGTGCTAATTCTGGAATGTACTTTTCAAATAAATCGACGCGTTCTTGTTGTTCCCGTGCTTTGACTGTCTTTCTGATGTAGGCTGATATTTTTCTGCCTGCTTCTTGTAATGCGAGTTTCATATCCTTGATGATTTCTGGATAGTGCGCAATTGCCTCTTTTGCTTCTGAAGTAAACGGTACCCAAACGCTGACCACATGGATAACAAGAACGACTGGTCCGATTGGGATGCTTTCTTTGCTTTGGCTGAGGTTGTAGTTTTTCCAAGAGGTGTCGATTATGCTTTCTGTTGTTGCGCATGCCCCTTGTTGGTAAAGCAGGGGAACTCTGTTCGCGAAGCGTATAATTCTAACTGGCTCTTCTTTTTCTAAACTCCCCCCATAGGCTGCGGCAACTTCAATGAGAAAAGGAATGCCCCTGTAGACTGAGGGCGTCCTGGTGACTGCGGTGTAGAATTCTGCATCAATTTCTTTCTTAAGGCCTTTGAGAAGTCCTTCCTCTCCGAGGGGGCTAAGACAATCCGTGGGTGGTGCAATAATTTTCGTGTTTTGAATTACGTTGTAAAGTGCCTCTGCTTCGTCTCGTGCAACAGTAGTTGGCCGTGCTCGTGGATTGATGGCTGCCTTTTTGCAGATGTCTTGCGCTAAGACTTGGCTGATTCTGCAGAAATCATGTTGTAAGAAGCCTGAGACTGTTCCTGAGGTCGTTGCTTGCATCATTCTGATAAGAACGCCGAGTTCTACCCCATAAGGATGTGGCTTGACTTCTTTCGCTTCTTTTGGAAGTTCACTGACCGCTCGAAGATAAGTGATGGTTTCTTTTTCTGGAGTTTTGTAGGTGATCTGTGTGTAGGGGTTGATGAGTGCAATTTCTCGTAAATACTCATCAACGCTTTGTTTTCCTTTTTGATATGCGCCTTGTAATTCTATTTCAATTCTTGTTCCGTGGTCTTTATTCCACTCGATGATTTTATCCTGTCTGACGATTGGTTCATTTTTCTGCGTATCGATATGTATTTCGTAGAAATGTGCTGGATGTTTTGGTCCGATTTTTGAGGTGATGTGCATACCTTTTCCAGTAGTGAGTTGGCCATAGAGTAATACTGCTGAAATACCAATACCTTGCTGCCCCATTGACTGGCGCATTCTGTGGAACTTGCTCCCATACAAAAGTTTTCCAAAAACTTTGGGGATTTGTTCTTTGAGAATTCCTGGTCCGTTGTCTTCGACAATAACTTTGAATCTGTCCTCTTTCAATTGCTGAAGTTCAACATAAATGTCTGGAAGGAATTTTGCGTCAAGTGTCGCGTCGATAGAATTATCAACAGCTTCTTTGACTGCCATTAAAAGCGCCTTTCTCGGGTTGTCAAAGCCGAGCAAGTGTCTGTTTTTTGCGAAGAATTCTGAGACGGAGATTTCTCGTTGTTGTTCCGCGAGTTCATGTGCCTTTGTTTTTTCTACCATCTTTTTTGTGTGCTTCTGAACAACTTGCTTATAAATGTTGCTGAGGTTTTTAATAATCGATTGCTAAAACCCCTAATTTTTGAAAGAATCAAAGTTTCATTCTAAGCTTTTTTCTTTGTTTTTCCAGCCAGGTATAAATGGTGGAGTGTCTGCTTCCGCTGAGCAGGCTTTCGAATGCGCGTCGTGCGAGTGCGACGTTTTCGTAGGTTCCAATAATAGAGATGGTTTTTCCGTAAATAACTGTATGTGTGCCTGTGAGCTCTTCGATGGTTTTGCGTGCTTTGCCTTCTGTGCCGATGGCTCTGGATCTGATTCTGATGAGTTTTTCTTTTGAGCTTCCAGAGTAGTCTTCGATGTTGATAGTCTCAAAGTGGTTTTCTTGGCCTAGGAGTTTCAAAGCGACTTCCGGATTAAAGCCTCTGCCGATAGCGTTGACGATGGTTTGTCCTATGAAGAGGTCGAGGCTGTCTTCTCCTTCGAGGGTAACGTCTCCCTCTTTGGAGTTGACGTGAAGGGTAATGCTGAGTGCTTCTTGGATGTTGCGTTTGACTGAGCCTCTTGTTCCTATTAAGATTGCGATTCTTTCTCTTGGTATTCTTGTCTCGTAGTTGAAGGTCATGGTTTAGTTAATTGAGTGAAGGTTTTCTCAAAGTCGCAGGTTATTCCGAGTTTTGTGAAGTAATGTTGGATGGTTTTTATGTCTCTTTCGAGGAGTTCGTGTGCTGCTTCTATTTTTGTGCCGTGGCTGAAGTCTATAAAGTAAGGCCTTTGGCTGTGGTTGAGGATGTTGAACTCGCTGAGGTCTCCATGGACCAAGCCTGCCTTGTAAAGCCTCTTCATATTCTCGATGGTTTCTTTGTGGAATTTTTGTGGATTTTTCGGCGGTGAGTCTTTGAGGCGTGGTGCTGCTCTTCCTTTGTCCCCGATGAGTTCCATGATGAGGATATTATCATAAACTATATGGGGCATTGGGGCGTTGACGCCTGCTTGTCTCGCGATGAGGAGATTTCTGTATTCGCGTTGCGCCCATGCGTAAATGACCTTTCTGCGTTGGTTGTGCAGCCCTTCAAACCTTGGGTCTGCCACGATGTAATGATACATTTTTTTGAAGTCGCAGTTGTTGACGCGATAGATTTTGACAACGACAAAGTCGTCTTTTTTCGTTGCGGTGAAGACGTTGCTTTCTTTTCCTACTGAGACCGGGCTCTTCATTTCATCGAGGTAGCCTTGGCTGCTGAGTTTAAAGAGGGTTCTCAAGGTTCTTTGGTCAAACACGCCTTCGTAGGTTTTGAATTTTTCCCTTGTTACCATAATTGTTCTAGTTGGGAAAACTTTATTAAATGTTTAGTCTTGCTAGGATGATGATTGTTGTTGACCTTGAGACGAGTGGGCTTGATCCTGAGGTCCATGGGATGTTGAGTATTGGCGCTGTTGAGTTTGAAAATCCTGAGAATATGTTTTATGGAGAGTGTGGATTGAGGGAGGGTGCTTTAATCAGCGAGGATGCGTTGAAAGTGAATGGGTTCACAAAAGAACAAATAAGAAATTGTGAAAAGTCGTGCGAGGGGTTATTAGGGGAATTTTTGTCTTGGGCGAGGGCAGTGAAGGAGAGGACGCTTGCGGGCCAGAATCTTGGAAGTTTTGATGTCCCCTTTCTGAGGAAGAATTGTGCGTTATTTAACATGCCTTGGATTTTTGGGTACAGATATGTGGATTCTCATTCGTTGGCTTTTGGCTATTTTAAGAGGATGAAGTTGGGAATTCCGATAAGGGATGATAGGAGTGATTTGAGCTTGGGGTTTCTTATAAGGCATTTTGGTTTGAAGGAGCGCGGGTTCCATAACGCGTTAGAGGACGCGAAGCTCACTGCTGAGATTATAAGAAAAGTGTTAGTTTAAAGTTCTTTGTATAGCCTATATTGATCTGGTCCTTTGAATCCTGCTTTTTCATAGGCTTTGATTGCGGCAGTGTTATAAGTATTTACGTGGAGAGTGCAGAGTTTTACCTTTTTGTTTCTTAAAAAGTCAAAAAGATGGCTGAGTAAAAGTTTTGAGTGTCCCTTTCCGCGATGTTTTTCTGAGATGAAAATACTTTGTAAGTATCCTATTTTTCCACAATTAGAAATATAGCCGCCGCGAGTAATAGTTTTTATGCATCCGAATAAAAAGCCAATAGGAATTCTATTGTTTTCAGCGAAGATGAAGATGCTGTCTTTTTGTTTGAGTTGTTTTAAGAAAGCTTTGTTGAGTCGAGTTTTATCAAGTTCATATTTGAATCCTTCAATCAATTCATGTTTGTTGTTGTATTCCCTGAACTCGCTCTCTAGCTTCCAGAATGCTTCAAAGTCATTTTTTCTTGCTGCTCTTACTTTTATCATTCGGTAATAAGATGGTTGTGGTTTAAATTATTTACTCTAGAATTCCTCGAACTCTTCAAGCTCTTTTAAGTGACCGTTTTTCTTGAGCCAGTCCACTTGAAGGGGTTTGTACTTGTAGATGACGTCTCCTTTTTGATCGCCGCCGAGTTCCCATGGTTCAATGAGGAGGATATCTCCTTCTCTGACCCAGAGCTTTTTTTTGAGTCTTCCTGGGACGCGGCAGATTCTGGTCTTTCCGTCGAGGCAGCGTACTCTCATTCTGCTTCCTCCGAGCCGTTGTTCTAAAACGCCGAGAGTTTCTCTTCCCCGTGGGAGTTTGATTCTGAAGATTTCTTGTTCTTCGTTTTGTGGTCTTCTTGAATAAGACATGTGAAGAAAAACAAAGGTATACTTATAAAAGTATCTTATTCTTTTTCTAACCTAAAAAGAACAGTAAGCCTGTAGAGGAGTTTGCTGGTGGTTCTGCTTCTGCTGTAGAGGCTTCGTGAATAGGTGGGTGTTCCTTTGAACCTTTTTCTGAGTTTTGGCCCGAGGGATTTGGCGAAGTCCTGTGAGCTGAGATAGTAGTCGATGCCTGTTTTGTGTTCGACTTCTTTGGAGATGAAAACGCCTGGTCTTTTGCTGAGTTCTTGCAAGAAGTAGTTTTTCACGTCTTCTCTTGCTGGTCTGAGTTGAAGGATCGCTTCGTAGTAGCCTGGATGTCTTTGAACGAGTTTCATAGATTGAAGATGAGGGTGTAAGGTATTCCCTGTATTTTAAGAAGGTGTTTGTTGGTGATGAGCCCTGCTTGGAGGCTAAGATTGATGGACTCTTGTCCGACGATGTTAGCGCTGGTTGCGTTGTTTAATGCTTCGAGGGCTTGTTCTGGGCTAACGTGTCCGCCGTTGTAGAAGTGTTCGCTGACTGCTAGTTTGAGGCCTTCTTCTTGGAAGGTTTTTCCTAGAACGTTGTCGTCACAGAGCGCGAGGATTTCCATTGTTCCCGTGTGGTGTTTTTTGAGGTGCATTTACAGGGAATTGGGGATTTGTTTTTGTGCTCCGCAGGCGGTGCACTTGAGGAAGGTGGAGTCTTCTTTTTTGATGATTTGGGTGTCTGGCTTTCCACAGGTAGAGCACAGGACGTAGGTGGTTGCGTATTGTTTGATTTTTTGGTTGATGAGGAGAGAACTGACTTTTCTTCCGAGGATGAGGCGCTGTCCTTCTGCTGCCCCTGGTGTTGCGAGTTCTTTGAGCAGGTACTTGAGGAAGTGTTGGATGTCTCTTCTGAAAGTGTCGACGATTTCTTTGAAGTTGGTGATGACTGTCTTATTTCCTTGGATAAACCCTTTCGCGTTTGGGATTTCAAAGCGTTGGGTTTTCACAAGGGTTTCTGGGAGTTGTTTGATTCCTTGCTCAAGCATATGTTCGTACGTGTCCATAATAAAAAGGATTTAAGGAAGTTATTTAAAGTTTGTGAAAAAGGATTTATGCAAAACTCCAAAATGGAATCTATCAAGAACATATAAATTAATGGAGAAACTATATTATCCACTCGCGTTTGGAAGATTCCCTACTCAAAATTTCGCGCAAAACTTAAAGAAGAATTACGTGCAGGGTCTCGCGCTTCTGTAGAGCTGTCCTTTGGCGTTGACGCAGGCGTATGCTGATCCGATTCCTGAGAGTGTGGGCACAGTAAAAGTTGCGCCTCCTTCAAGTCTGACTCCTGCTGTCGCTGCGAGGCTGAGTGGTGTTCCTGAGGGTGCGTAGACGCCGGGGGTGATGATTTTATTCACTGATAGCACCTGGGTGTCGAGTTGTCGCGGTCTGGCTGCTTCTGGGTTTCTGAAGATGATGCGTTCTTCAGGCGGATAATAAACTGAGGCGCCTGTGAGTGTTTCTGAGAGAAAGCTGGAAAGGAAAGCGAGGCCGAGAAGGATAAGGATGACAAGAACAAGATGTCTAGAGGGTTTAAAGTTCACGGGTTCACCTGCTTTTTGTTTTTCTTTGGAGAGGGAGCTATTTATACTTTTCTACAGGGTTGTTCGTAATTTTCCTGGGTGTATTTCGAAAACTTCTCCTTCTTTGATAAGGGTTTGGATGATTTTTTCTGCTTCTTCTCTGGGAATGCGGGTGTGGTTGATGACTGTTGGTTGATCTGCGCCGTTGTTGGTGTCTAATTGTTCGATAATATCAATAATTTTTTTGCGGAAGTTGAGGGGCTGCTCATTGACGACCTTTTCTTCTATGACAGAAAAGGTATCTTCTTGAGAGTGTGTTTCCTGGGAGATTGTTGCTTCTTTCAAAGGAGGTTGAGCGGGTAAAGGTTCTCCATAAATATTTTTGAGTTCGAGTGTTCTGTGTTTGGCCCAGAGGGGATTGTCGAGTTTTTTGACGATTTCTGGAACGACGTAGAAAGAGCCATTGTATTCCTTGATTTTTCCAAGAACAAGAACAAGATCTCCTACCTCAAAATGTTCGAGGAGGAAAACATCCTCTCTCCATGTTTTTACCGTGATTCTTCCCGAGCTGTCGTCAAGGGTGAGGCTGGCGTAAGTTTTGTCTTCTTTGATGTACTTTTCTACAACTGGCGCGAGGATGTTAACGCGTGATATTTTTTTGTCCCCTACCTCGAGGTAGTTTGGTTCCCATTCTCCAAGGGTCTTGGTGTACGTGCCGCTGAGTAAAGTAGAAATCCAAAGTTTGTAGGCTGTTTGTCGCTGGGGCTGGTTCATGTTAGATACGTTGGATGAATCCTTTTTTTGGTTCAAAGAGGTCTCCTGAGCGTTTGAGTTGTTCGAGGATTTCATACGCCTTGCTTTCTTCGATGCCTTTGAGGGCTGCTGCTGCGATAACTTCCTCTATTGGAATGGTTTTAATGCCTTTGCCTTCGAGGGTGTGGACGATTTCTTTGAGGGTGATGATTTTGTTTCGTGTGGATGCGGTGATGCCTGTGCTTATCCTGTCGATGTCGATTTGCCCCGTTTCCGGGTCGAAGCCTACTTCCATCAGGCAATTTTTTAAGAGAGTGATAGCTCTGAGTGCGTCTTCTTTCGTGACTTTGTTGTCCAGTCTTGTTTTTGCTGAGGCTTCGCTTAAGCGAATGAGTGCTTCAAGTTGTCGTGCTGAGATGGGAATGGGTTTGACGCCACTGTCGTCTGCCTTGCCTGAGTTTCTGAGGGTGACGTAGAAGTCTTTGATGAAAGTGATTGCTGCCTTGCTCATAAGAGGGCTGCAGTGTTGTTTCGCATAGGCGAGGTATTTTCTGAAGAATTCTTGTGAGATTTCTGCAGTGTAGGTTTCTTGTCGTTGTGATGTTTCGAGGACGTGGAGTGCTATCTTCTCATCTTTTTCTTTGTTTGGCAGGTCTCTGATGGGAAAGATGAGGTCAAATCTGTTGATGAGTGATGCTGGGAGGTTTATTTGTGTTGCGATGGGGGTGTAGGGGTCGAACCTTCCGAGTTTTGGATTTGCTGCTGCGAGCATGGTTGTCTGCGCGCTAAGGGTTGATTGGACGTTGGCTTTGGAGATGGTTACTGTGTTATGCAAGACTAGGCCTTCGCTGATAAATGCGCGCGTAGGTTCTATAGTAACATCATAGACCCACTTTATTTCTTCATTCTTTATTTTTTTAATTGATTTGATTTTGACAAAGCGAAGGTCGGAGTCTATAACTGAGGATAGTTCCTGTAATCTCTTTTTACAGGATTGTAGTTTTTCGTTTTTTAATGAGTGTAGAAGGGTAGAATAATGAGTGTCCTTCCTTTTTTCGAGGTTATAAATTGTAGCAGAAGAGCATGAGAGGGATTCGGCAAAGGTTTTAACAGGAAGATTCAATCTTCTTCTTATTAATTTTAAATCTAAAAGAGTTTCAACATAAGCTAGTCTTTTTCTGATGGATTGAAGATAAGAGCGGGCTTTAGTGATATGGACACTTTGGTTTTTTTTGATGTTTGAAAAGATTGCGCCATCAGACATCCTTAATTCTTTTAAAAGAGCATTAATGTGTTCTGGATAGGGATAAATATCTCGATCATTAAGCCTATTTTTGCTTCTTTTTGCAAAGTCTTGAATTCGTGAGACTCTGGAATCGTCAGGTTCAACGATTTTCCTTAAAAACAAATCATAACTTGCTGAAATGACAATTTTATAGTAATAGGTTCCATCACGATATTCTTTTGCAATATAGTTCCAAATTCCCTCCATAAGTAGTAAATCTGAATATCCACGAGCGAGATTGAAAGAGGAGGTGGAGTAGCCTGTTCGTTCACTATCGACAAAGCCGTCACCTTTAAATGCTGCTCTTAAAAATTCGAGTTTTTTGGAAGGGTCTAAAGAGCGGATAGGGTTTGGAATGATTTTTTTAGGTGCTTTTAAAGTCAAACCATAGAAATTTTTTTGGAAATAGAGGTATAAAGGAAGGGAAGCGCAATAGATTGTGTCTAGATCTTTAGTGGCTCTAGGGCGTGATTCCGCAGGGGCTGTATCATGATTGATGTAACATTGAAAAGTGGAGTTAAAGAGAGAATCCATATCGTAGATAAGAAGAGGATTCGTATTGGAAGCTCCGATCTCAGCAGAATGGTTCTTCGGATTGTAATAAGCGTGCCCTTCAGATGCAATATATCCTAAGAGTCGTGAAAAACGCTGGTCTATATGGGCAGGGAGGTGTATTTTCTTATGGATAGGTTTAAGGAGTATTTCGTGAAGAGGATATTCAGAGGATAGGCAAGGAAGCTTTCTTGGTGCGGGGATGAACATTCCTAAACTGAGCTTTTCTGCTGCGATTTCTTTGTAACTTTCATTGGTATAAACAAAGAAAGGGTGTTCTGGGGTTACTGTGACTTTTCTGCCGTTTGTGAATTCTACTTCGATGAAATGAGTGGGCGCTTTGTGCCTGCTGACTCTATTGATTTTTGTGGGATAAATTTTGTTAAAATTGGTAGTTAAAACTTCATACTTTTGAATAGGGACTATTTCGCAATCTTTTCCGTGGATAATGCGATCTTTATTCGAATCAAGAAGAGAATCTACGAAAGGTCCGATTTTTTGAGTTGTACCGTCGCTGAACATGATTTCGAAATTAGGGTGGTAACTTTGTTGTTCCAGCGCCTCGTGCAGTGCGTCTCTGTCTTCATCCGTCATTTTGTCGAGTTCATCAGTCACTAAAATTCCTTTATTTGCGAGGACGATTGCTCCTGCTTCGAGTGCCCATCCTCGTAAGAATTCATCTTTTACAACACTCGCGGTGAGGCCAGTTCCAGAAGAGCCTTTTCCTCCGACGTATCGTGCTTTGGGTGCTGTTTTGGAGATGAATTGGAGTAATGCAGATTTTCCAGAATTATGGCAAACAATTCCATTAGCGATAAATTTATGACTGAGTGGAACTTCAAAATCGTAGACATCCATAATGCCGCAAGGTTCGATAAATTTTATTTTTTCCCATCGTTGATATTTTTTTCTTCTTTGGGTTCTAAGATTTATAACATGAATGATATCATTAAGCTTGGTGATTTTCTTTTGAGAAATAAAACCGATATGCTTGACGAACAATGCCATATCATTAGCTCTTCGTATCCATAAATTGTCTTTATAGATACGTGAGTGAATTCCGAAATAGAGAAGAAGAAGTTGAACGTCATTGAGTAATTGAGGGCTGCTTGATTTTAATTGGATGGCTGTTCTTCCTCTCCCCTTTCCAAAACCACAACCACCAGCTTCAAAAAGCCATGCTAAGAAATGTGCGATAATTTCTTTAGGACTTTGAAATATTTCTTGAGGTACCCTTTTATGAGATAAAAAGGAAATGGCGCTGGCAACTTGTTTGCTGTTTATTTCAAGATGGTGAATTTTTTCTGTTGAAATTATTTGCCTGAGAGTGCCATTGGGATATTCCATTGTTTTAATCTGAGGGTTTTCATTTTTTAGGTAATAGCAAGGTTCGACATTGAAGCTGTTTTTCCAAAATAAAGTAAGAGGTTCGAGAAGGTCCGTTTCTTCGTCATTAATATCCCAAATTAAAGAATCCCCATTATTTTTAATATTTCCATCTCCAAGGATATATCCATACAAGGAGGCCAATGTGGTATCCACATATTGGGGAAGTGAAACTTCTTTTAATTTTTGGCTTTGAGGGGAAGTGAAATTTGTGGGTTGAAGTTTTTTAATTTTATTAGGAAGAGTGGGTATGACTCTTATTTTAGTGTCTAAAGGTAAGCGGTCTGCTCGTTCCCATCCTTTTCTGGTTAAAAAAGGTTGATTGTAAGTGCAAATGACTTCTTTTCCAGTTTCTGTAATGAGTTTGAGGACTGGTTGTTTTGGGTATTTATGAAAAACTGTCGCAAAATCATAGGGTTTATCATGTTGGTTCTTTCGGATTTTAGTAACAACTTCCTTAATAGGCTGCAAATGTTCTGTTCCTAAGTGTTGTATTTGATTCATGCCTTTATAGTATAAAGCGACTTGTGAATTTCCAGCGATGCATCCAGGATCGCCGATGAGCAAAACATGGATGTCTCCTCGTGTGACAGTTTGGTCTGCTTTTACTTTGCGTATGCCTCCGAAGAGTTGTAAGACTAAAGCTTCTTTGATTTTTTCGTGGCCGTAGATGCTTGGCGCGATGCTCCTTGCTAGCTTGTTAAACACGTTTGGATCTATTGCGAGGTCTTTGATCTTAGCTTCGTCTTCTAGAGTGAGTTTGATGTCTGAATAATCTTCTTGGACTGTTTCGACGTTGTTTCCTTCGATGATGAGGTCATAGCGTGTTGATTGTGCTCCCGTTTTGAGGGGAATAGGTACTTCCTTGATGATGCCGTAGATTCTGATCTTGGTTCCTGGAATGATTCTTCGTTCCATTCTTGGGTCTACGAGGTCTTCGCTGATGATGACGCTGACACGTTTTGGTTGTTCTGCTCCTTCGAGGTTTTCCGGTGATTCTTCGATTTTGATGTGTTGAATGTCAATGAGGTCTTTTTCCAAAAGTCTGAATTTTCCGCGCCAGCCGCAGGTGCATCGCGTTGGCTCCTTGAATTTGCTGTCTATTTGGAGGATTGTGAGGGTGTTGCTGCATCCTGCGCATTCAAACCTTGCTTTCGTGACTTGTGGCCTGACGTCTGAGGTTTGTCTGATGATACCTTCCAAGTGAATGAATTTTCCTAGGTGTTCGCTTCTGATGTCTGCTATTCTTAATTTTTGGCTTTGGGGAAGGGCTCTGAATCTTATTCTGAGTTTGTTTGTTGCTTCTTCTGGGAGGTCTATTTGGTCGAGGGCGTATTCTGCTGCTTTGAGAACGTCTTCTGGACGTTGGAGAAGATCTTCCGCGAGTTCGGGATCGTAGGCTGCGAGGTCGTTGAAGGTGAGGGTAAGGGATTTTTTTCCTTGTTGGATTGCTTCGTAAAGCTGGTTCTTGTATTGAGCTTCAATGAAGTCTTTGAGTTTTTCAATGTGCTCGTTCGCGTCCATGGTTTGTTCTTCCTGATTGTTTTGCTTGGGTTAAAATTGATTTTTGTTGTGGAACATAGAGGTTTGGATTCTTTTTAAGGTTGAGGGTGGTTTTTTCGGAGAATTTTCGGGTGAGTGATTTAGAGGGGGTGCTGTGATTGAAAAGTTTAAAAAGATCTTTTCTTAATAAGAAGAGGAAGTAAAAATGTGGTTGAAAGATTCTTTATTTCTTCAAGGCTAAGAGGTTTTTTACGAGTAAGTCTAACGCTTCTTTGAGTTTTTGTTCGCTTCTTGTTCCTGTGCACACGATTTTGCCATTGCTAAAGAGAAGGAAGGTTGCTCTTGTGCCGTTCAGCTTGTAGACAAGTCCTGGGAATTGTTCTGGCTCGTATTCTGTGTTTTCGAGTTCCATTGCTAAAGAATTGAGATTTAAATCCATGCCAATGCCACCGGACGCGACCATGTTTTGGACGGTCACGCGTGGTTGGATAGTGATGTGAATACCTATCTTCTCCACGTTCTTGATGATTTGTTTGATGCTTTCTCTGAGTTTTTGCATCGATCGTGCTCCGGTGCAGACAACGTTACCAGAACCGAAGATGAGAGCGGAAGTTTTGGGTTCTTTGATTCTCATCACTAATCCTGGGAATTGTTCTGGGTTGTATTCTGTGTTGGGAAGTTTTTCTGCGAGTTTGATGAGGGGAATGTCGTGCTGGAGGCTTGTGGATGCGACGATGTTAACGATCTTGAGTTCTTTCTTTACCATGGTTTAAAAATGGTGGGAAAAGTATTTAAATCTTGTTTAAAAAGAGAGCACGCTCTTTAATTACTTCAAAGTGAAAGTTTGCTGAGGTAGAGAGTGAAGGTGTTGTCGCGTAGTGTTGCGGCGATTGTTTTTTCAAAAGCCATTCGTGGTGCTCTCGTTCGGATAATGAGTTTTTTTGCCCCGACTTTTTTCTTGAGGGTTTTTATCCAGCTTCCAAGGTCATAGCGTGTTTGGATGTAAAGAGTGATCTTGTCTTTTTTTTGGAGGTTTGCTTCTTTTCTGAGTGATTGGATTCTTCTGATGAGTTCGCGGGTGTATCCTTCTTGTTCTAATGAGGGAGTGAGAGTGGTGTCAAGGAGGACAAGCCCATAATCAAAGGGTGTTTCGAGCCCTTGGACTAAGGCCTTTTCAGAGAGAAGAAAGTCAAGATCTTTGAGGTTGGTTTGGGTGAGGATGAGATCTTTGAGGGGAAGAACGATTTCTTTGAGGGAAGAGTGTTCGTTGTGGAAAGTGACAGTTGCCTTCTTGAGTGGCCAGCGGACGTTGATTTTTTGTTTGTCTCGTGCTGCGAGGATGCCTTGGATGATGCTTGTGCAAATAGAGAAGGAGTGTTCTAGGTCTAGATTGAAAAATTTCTTCTTTGGCTTTGGCCATGGTTGGAGATGGATGCTGTCTTTGTGATAGGTTTCTAAGTTTATTTTTTCAGTGGTAAAGGGCAAGAAGGGCGCGAGAAGGGTAACGGCGTCGAGATAAGTGTCGTACAATACTTTTTGGATTTTTCGTTCTTCTGCCTTGTCTCTGATGAGATGGATATAGGTTTTTGAGAGGTCAAAGAGGAAGAAGTTTTTGAGGGCTTCCATTGCTCGATGGTATTCGAGGTTGTCTAGTGCTTCTGTTACGTTTTTCTTGAGGTGTTCTCTTCTTGAGAGGATCCAGAGGCTTGGAAGATCCTTGCTGTATCCTTTGGAGGGGTTGGTGCAAAATTGTTGGATGTAAGTTGCAAGGTTTTGGATGATAATAAGGTATTTTTGGATATCTCTTGCTGGTCCGTAACCGAAGTTGAGGTTGGAATGTGGATTCTGGCTGCAGTATTGCCAGCGCATGACGTCTGCGCCCATTTTTTCTACTGCCTCGTTGAACCAGATGGCGTTGCCCTTGCTCTTGTGCATGGGTTGCCCGTGTTCGTCTCGTACTTCCTCGTATGCTAAAACTTTTTTGTAGGGTGCTCTTCCTTCAAGAACGACTGACATGAAGAGCTGGGCGTAAAACCAGAGTCTGACTTGCGCGCGCATTTCTATTTCAAGGTCTGCGGGAAACCATGCCTTCCAATAGTCTTTATCGTTGAAGTAACGAAGAGTGGAAAAGGGGACGATGCCTGCGTCGAGCCAGCAGTCTCCTATTTCTTTGATGCGTTCTACTTCTTTGCCGCATGCGCATGTGATCTTGATGGCGTCAATCCATGGTCTGTGGAGTTCTGGCAGGTTGTCGACTGCTGTTTTGTTGACAGCGTTTGTTCGTAATTCTTCCCGAGAGCCGATGACGGTTAAGGATCCGCAACCGCATTCATAAAACATGAGTGGCAGTCCCCAGTATCTTCTTCGTGAGATGTTCCAGTCTTCCATATTGTCCAGCCAGTCTTGCATGAGTTTTCCTACATGTTCAGGATACCATTCTACTTTTGCTGCTGCTCGTTTCATTTTTGGTCTGAGGCGTTGGCAGGAGAGAAACCAGGAAGAGTCAAGGCGGAAGACAAGTTCTTCTTTGCATCTCCAGCACACAGGGTAGCGGTGTGTATGCTCTTCTGTTTTGAAAAGTATCCCTCTTGCCTCGAGGTCTGTGATGATTGCTTTTTTAACGTCTCGAACGTTTTTTCCTGTGAGCCAGCCGTATCCTGTAGTGTAAGTCCCGTATTCGTCAAGTGCTGAGTCGAGAAGAGGAAGGTTTAGCTTTATTCCAAGATCGTAATCCACGTCTCCGCAGTTGGGGGCGAGGTGAACGATGCCTGTCCCGTCTTTTTCTCCGACGCCTTCGAAGGGAACAACCTTGGGAGTGATGCCGTGTTGTATGGCTAATGCTGGATAAAAGTTTTCATATTCTAGGCCAAGAAGATCTATTCCTTTGAGGTGGTTGAGGATGATCGCGTCTCCTCCAAGTTTGTGTGCTGTTGCTTCTGAGAGATAGTAGAGGTCGTTTCCTTGTTTTGCTTGGACGTAAGTAATGTCGGGATTGACTGCTGCTGCGATGTTGCTTGAGAGTGTCCATTCTGTGGTGGTCCAGATAAGCAAATACTCATTAGTTCGTCCTTTGATTTTTGCTTTAACGTAAACAGAGGTGTGTGTCAGATCTTCGTACCCTTCGTCGCTCATTTCGTGCTTTGAGCTGCTTGTGCCGCATCTGATGCACCAGGGCAGGATTCTTCTTCCTTTGTAGAGCCATCCGTGATCGTGGCAGACCTTGAGGAAGTGCCAAATCGCTTGGATGTTATCGTCGCTCATGGTGTAGTAGTCATTGCCCCAGTCCATCCATTGGCCGAGAAGTTGAGATTGTTCTGTTTGGATGTGGGAATATTTTTCTACGCGTTGTCTACAAGCCTTTGAAAAGTTATCTAACCCATAGTGTTCAATGTCTTTTTTTGAGTTAAAACCGAGGTCTTTTTCTGTTTCTACTTCTAACCAGAGGCCTTGGCAGTCAAAGCCGTTTTGGTAGCGTTGATGAAAGCCTTGCATGGATTTGTACCTCTGGTAAAGATCTTTGAGCGTTCTTCCCCAGGCATGGTGCACACCCATGGGGTTGTTTGCGGTGATTGGTCCGTCGAGGAAGGAGAAGGGCTTGTTGTCTTTGTTTCTGCCTTGGAGGGCCTTGAAAGTGTTGTTGGTTTTCCAGTAGTTGAGGATTTCTTGTTGTGTTTGAAAAGAGCTGTAGTTGGCCATGAGGTTCGCTTGGAGGGCTGTTTTTTAAAGGTTGTGGAGAAAATAGAGGCGAAGGGTGTGGTCAAAGAAAAACAAAGTTTTATAAATTGTGAGGATTGACACGGCTGCAACGCTGTCTTTAAGGCGGCGAAAGGAGTGAAGAAGATATGTATAGAGAAAGATATGGAGAAGAAAGGAGATTTACTGCGCCGGTGAAAGTTGGCGAAGAGTTAACAGTGACCATCGAGGCGGTGGGAGAGAAGGGAGACGGTATTGCGAAGGTAAAAGGATTCGTAATTTTCGTTCCAAATACAAAGCAGGGTGATCACCCGAAAATTAAAGTGACGCGCGTGTTGAAGAGTGTTGCTTTTGGAGAGGTGGTTGGTAGTGCTGAATCTTCTGAGGAAGAGACGGATAAGTCTTCTGAAGAGGAAAGCGTGGATTCTGAAGATGAGGAGATGAACGAGTCTTCTGAAGAGGAGCCTGCCGAGGAAGAGTCTTCTGAGTGAGACTCTTTCATTACTTTTCTTTTAGCTAAATCTTTATTAAGGATTTTTTCTTCTTGACGTGATGGCTTCGAGTTTGTGGATTGAGAAGTACCGTCCGAAGACGTTTGATCAGGTGAAGGGTCAGGAGGAGATTGTTAAAAGGGTGAGGGCGTTTGTTGCTTCCGGGAATATTCCGCATTTGATGTTTATTGGAAAATCAGGAGTTGGAAAAACGACGTTGGCGAATATCATCGCCCAAGAGTTGTTTGGGGAGGGCAAGAGTCAGAACTTTCTGGAGTTGAACAGTTCTGATGAGAGGGGCATTGATGTGATTAGGATGAAGGTGAAGGATTTTGCGAGGACGAAATCGTTGACTGAGGATACGATAAAAATAATTTTTCTTGACGAGTGTGACGCCTTGACAAGAGAGGCTCAGCAGGCCCTGAGAAGAACGATGGAGGCGTATGCGAATTCGTGTAGGTTTATCTTAAGTTGCAATTTTTCTAGTAAAATCATTGACCCTATAAAGTCTCGTTGTGCGATCTTCAAGTTTAAGCCGTTGCAGAAAGAGAGTTTGAAGGAGTTGGTGAAGAATATTGGGGAGGGTGAGGGGCTTACGATTGACGAGGAGACGATAAATATTCTGATTGATCATGCTGAGGGTGATGTGCGTCAATTGGAGAATGTGTTGCAGAGTTGTGCTATTCTTTCAAAAGAGATCAAACCTGAATCGATAAGGGAGATTGTTGCTGGTGCTGAGCCGAGGGGGCTGAGGGAAGCGTTGGAGGTTGCGATGGCTGGGGATTTTAATGCTGCTCGCTCGAAATTGATTGATACGATGATGAACAATGGCCTTTCTGGTGTTGATATGATAAAGCACATTCAAAAGGAGATCTGGTCCTTGGATCTGAAGGATGAGAAAAAACTGCAGCTAATTGAGAAATGTGGTGAGGTGGAGTTTAGGTTGGTGGAAGGCGCTGATGATATTATCCAGTTGGAAAGCCTGTTGGCTTCGTTTTGCCTGGTGGGAAGATGATGTTGTGGACTGAGAAGTATAAACCTAAAAAGGTGGAGGAGATTCCTCAAGTGATTGTGAGCGGTTTGGTTGATGCGGTGAAGAGGAAGAAGCCTGTGTTGTTGGTTGGTCCTGCTGGTTGTGGAAAGACAAGTCTGGTGTATGCCCTTGCTGGGCAGTTTGGCATGGAGGTGCTCGAGGTGAACGCTTCTGATTTTAGAGATAAGAGTTCTATTGAAATGATTGTTGTTCCTTCGTCGAAGCAGAAAAGCCTGTTTGGTTGTGAGAGGCTTATTTTGGTTGATGAGTTGGATGGGATTTCTGGTCAGGGGGATCGTGGTGGTTTGTCTGCGTTGGTAAAGGCTGTTGAGGAAACAAGAGTCGCGATGGTGCTGATTGCGAATGATAGGTTTGATCTGCGTTTTAATGAGTTGAGGAAGAGGTGTGTGGTATTGGAGTGTGAGCCTGTTTCTATGAAAGCATTGGCAAAGATTGTTGAAAGTATTTGTAAGAGTGAAAATATTAAATACGATGAAAAGGGGCTGTTTCAGCTTGCTGGAAAGGCGAATGGTGATGTTCGCGCTGCGATCAATGATCTACAGGTGTGCGCTGCTTCTGGTTTTTTGGATGTTGCTAGCTTAGAGACGCGCAATCAAGAGGAGAATATTTTTAACGCGTTGAAGATCATCCTGAAGGTAAGTGATGCCTCTCTTTCTTCTCATGTTCTGGAGAATGTTGATCTTGATTTGGATGAGTGTTTGTTGTTTTTGGAGGAGAATGTCTGTCACGAGTACAAGAAAGCTGAGGATCTGGAGAGGGCGTACGCTTCTTTGGCGAGGGCTGATGTGTTTCGCGGGAGGATTCGGAGGAGGCAGTATTGGCGTCTGCTTGTGTATCAAAGCTGTTTGATGTCTGCTGGCGTTTCTTGCGCGAAAAGCCAAGTGTATCCTGGCCTTATCAAATACAGAAGGTCAATGAAGCCGTTGAGGATATGGCAGGGAAATATAAGAAACCAAAAGAGAAAGGCTGTGAGCGAAAGGCTTGCGGGTATTATTCATCTTTCCAAGAGAAGAACGTTTCAGCAGTTTCCGTTGTATCGTTCGTTTTTGGGCGAGTGTGCCGAGGAACTAGCGTTGAGTGATGACGAATTGCTGTTCTTGAAAAAATAAATGTTTATATAGAGGGGGGTTTTCAGAAAGTAATGTTGATCAAGGATTTGCAGCCGAGGCAGGGAAAGGTGGAGGTTGAGGCTGAGGTTGTCGAGATTAGTCCTACTCGAGAGTTCAACAAGTTTGGAAAAATTGGAAAGGTTGCGAACGCGAAGGTGAGGGATGATTCTGGGACCATTGTGTTGACGTTGTGGAATGATGAGATTGAAAAGGTGAAAGTTGGCGCGAGGATTAAGGTGCTGAATGGGTATGTTTCTGAGTGGCAGGGTGAGAAGCAGTTGACTGCTGGAAGGTTTGGTCAGTTAGAAGTTCTTTGAAAACCTTTATATGGAAAGAAGTGTGAAGAGGGCGTATGTACGAGGTGGTGCTGGGAAGGTCGAATGCTGACAGGAAAGTGTTGGGTCTTGCTGGGACGATCTTTCTTGGAAAATTGTATGTGAAGATGGGTGCTGTTACTTCGTTGTCGAATAAAGTTTTTTTGGATGTGGCGAAGGCGCATATTATTTTGATTGCTGGTAAGAGAGGTTCTGGAAAATCTTACAGCGGGGCGGTGATCGCTGAGGAGATTGCGACGCTGCCTGATGAGGTGCGTCATCGATTGGCTGTGTTGATTGTGGACACGTTAGGGATTTTTTGGACGATGAAATTTCAGAATGAGAAGGATGAGGATTTGTTGAGGGAGTGGGGTCTGGAAAAGAAAAATATTGATGTAACAATTTACACGCCCACGGGAAAATTTAACGAATACAAGGAAAAGGGTATTCCTGCTGATGTGCCGTTTGCGATCAGGCCTGCTGAGCTTACGACTGAGGATTGGGCTGGCTTGTTTGGGGTTTCGTTGTTGGATGCTACTGGAGTGGTGCTTGAGAGGAATGTGGAAAAGGTAAGGGGGGAAATTGAAAATTTTAGTATTGAGGATCTCATAGAAAGTATCAAGAACGATCATCGCGCTGAGGAGAATGTAAAAAACGTGCTGGAAAACCGTTTCTTGGCTGCGAGAGGATGGGGGATTTTTAGTAAGGAAGGCACGCCGTTGAGAGAGATTATTCAGAGCGGAAAAGTGAGCGTGTTGGACGTGTCTGTCTACGCGGAGTGGACGGTGAAAGCGTTAGTCGTTGGCATTTTGTGTAAAAAATTAATGAGTGAAAGGATGGCCGCTCGGAAGCTTGAGGAGGTCGAGGATATTCAAAGGGGATTTAGGTATTTTAAGAGTGGTGTTGAGGAAAATGAAAGCGAGTTGCCTATTGTGTGGATTTTTATTGATGAAGTCCAGGAGTTCTTGCCTGTCGAGAGAAAAACGTTGGCTACTGATGCGCTTGTGCAGATTTTGAGGGAGGGTCGTCAGCCTGGGGTGTGTTTGGTGATGGCGACCCAGCAGCCTGCTGAGGTGCATAAGGATGTATGGACGCAGACTGATATTGTGATCAGCCATCGCGTGACTGCGAGGAAGGATATTGAGGCGTTGAATGCGATGATGCAGACGTATGCTGCTAGTGATATTTTAAAGTATTTGAATGCGCTTCCTGATGAGCGTGGCGCTGCCGTTGTGCTTGATGACAATGCTGAGCGTTTGTATCCTATTCGGGTGAGACCTCGTTTCACATGGCATGGTGGTGAGGCTCCTCTTGCGGTGAAGTCGAAGGGCACTGCTGTGAGGGAGTTGGGATTGTAGGAAGAAGGAGAATGTTTTTATGTGTAGGTGAAGTAAGGTGCTGGCGTAAGTGCTAGTCGTAAAAGTCGTTTATCAGGCTGATCCCTATTTTGTTTTAAATATCTGAGTGCTCTTCCTGGTCCGTTGATAAGGTCGTCTGTAAGTCTTCCTGCAAGGTGAAGTAAGGTGCTGGCGTAAATGCGAGGAATAGTAAGCTCGTCCTCTTCAAAAACTTTATTCTTACCTCTACTTACCCCTACCGCAACTGAAGGAATCAAACCTAAGAAAAAACCAACGAGCCCTCCCCAATCTCCTCCGAAATGTTCAGCTCCTTGCCACGCTCCGATAACCGGCGGAGCTAAGAGCGAGATGATTCCACCTGTCAAATAAGCTCCTGTTCTTGTTTTGTCTCGTTCGTTTTGTCGAGCAAGGTCTACTACCTTGCCGATGTTTGTAACAGTGTAGTGTTCAAAGTAGCGGTCTCTTTCTTGTCCGTTGGGAATTTTTAAGATGTCAATTTTTTTGGAGTCTCTTCGGAGTCTGGCGTAAAATTCTACAGTAAGATTTTTTGGATATTTGGATTTTGGTAACACACTTTCTAATTTTATTAGTCTTTTTTCATAGCCAAGTGCTGTGAGGGCGTTGTCGAGTTCTGAGAGGAAGTCTTGCTGGAGAGGGGCGCGAGAGGGTTGGCAGGGCGCGTATTGCGCTTCGAAGACCTGTCTGAGTCCTTCTATCTTTTGCCGGAGGGAATCAGGAAGGGTGGTTGCTTCACGGTAGTTGGAGAGGCGTCTGGCTAAAGTGAGGTTGATTGCTTGTTCGAGTGTTCCTTGGAGGCGGGAGCCTGCTGTTTGAAGATCCTCTATGAGTTCATGAGGGCCGGTGTATTTGTTTTTGGGCTCGTGGCCGAGCATTTTGAAGAGAATTTTTTTGAGGTTCGGATGAAGGGGAAGTGCGTTGAAGACGTCTTCGTCTTCCATTTTGTCGTATTTCTCGTCTGCGACGAATCGTGGGTGTTTCCCGGTAAGGGTGAAGTAGGCGGTGCGCGCTGTGGAGTAGAGGTCGTCGCTAGGTTCGTACTTGTCTTTGAACTTGGTGTATCCAGGGGTGCCTCTGATGGAGGTAGTGAGGGTAACGCTTCCTTGTTGTTCTTTGAGTAAACCAAAATCAATGAGGGTGAACTTCCTTTCATTGCCTTCAGTTGTGCAGATGATGTTTGCGGGTTTAATATCGCGGTGAACGAGGCCGTGTTCGTGGAGTGGCTGAAGGTAGGAGCGAGCGAGTTGAAGGAGGAGGTCGACGGTTTCTGTGGAGGTGAAAACTCTGTTGCTTTGTACGAGTTCGTCTTCAAGGTTCTCGCCTTCAACATAGTCCGCGAGGGTGACAAGGGTGAAGGAGTCGTGTGCGAAAGCGCTGAGTGTTGTTCCGAGGAGGGTGTTAACGCGGCGATATTCTTCTTGGAGAGTTGCCTCGAGGTCTCTAGCTGAGGGCGTTCTTCTGAGTTTTACGACCTTCTTCCTTCCTTCAGGAGTATGGGCCAAATAAGTGTATCCTTCTCCGCCTTTTCTTAACTGTTGTTGAAGGATATATTCTTCATCGAGAATTGGATGTTTGAGTGTGGATCCTGGTTCTAAATGACCAGGGTCAAGTAATCCTCTTGCCTCTCGAGATGGGGTAAGGGGTATGACCTTTCCATGGGGATCATCTAAGCTCATGCTGCTGTTGTAGCGGGCAAGAATTATAAACCTTACTATTAATACTACTTTAAAGTAACTAGATTATTATAGGGGTGCGCTCATGACAGATGGAAGACGCTTACCCAAGAAAGTTAAGTGCAGCAAAGGACAGTGTCGTAAGCTTGCCAGTTTCGTGCGCTGTAGGGCTGGTTGTTGGTGTTGAGATTGGAGCAGGAGGCGTAGGCGCCGTTTCCAAGGCGGGGAGTGCAGCTCTCATCAATAACGGTTTCTACATTTGAGCGCGAAGAAACTCGCTCATTGGTAAGGCAGTTGTGTCCTTGATATTCGACGCGCATCTTTTGACCAAGAACTGCGGTGCATCTTCTTGTTCCAGAACCATAAAGGAAGTTGCATGCTGCTTGTCCGTTGAGACCTGCGAGGTTGGTGCTGCCTGTTCCGCTTCGTGTAACGGTGCAGAGGGTTTGCGGGTTTGAAGGGGGTGAAAGGATGGTGATTCTGACATCTCGGGTTATTGTTCCTCCTTGACCGGAGCAGGTGAGTCTAAAAAGAGTGGGAGTGGTGGGTCGTACTTCAAAGATGCCTGCGGGAAGATTTTTTTCTCCAATCCAAGGGACATTTGCGAGGCTTCTGATGTTTCTGTCGCCTTCGAGGATGTCGCCTGTGCAGGTTGTTGCGCGTTGAACGTTCCATTCGAGTGCGGCGATGCTGCTGGGGTTTTGAGGATTAAGTGCGGCTGGTGCGGCGGTAAGGGTGACTGTAGGAAGGCGTGATTCTTCTGTGCATTGTCCGTTGTTGCATTGTTCGGAGGTGCATTGTTCGTGATAGTAGCAGGGTTGGTTCGCGGGAAGTCGGAGTCTGTGGCAGACTTTGTTGCTCGATTGTCCGAAGGGTCTGCAGATTCCGTTGTTGCATTGTTCATCGTAGATGCAGAGGTAGTCGTAAATATTAAAAGAGGAAGGGTAGGGAGCGTTACTAACGCGGGAGAGGCAGTATTTGTTAGTATCAGGAGCGCCGTTGAGGAGTTTGTTGGGAATAATTTTGCAGATGGAATTTCTGCATTGTTCATCCTGATAGCAGAGGGCGTTAGTGTTAAGATTATTGGAGAGGCAGTATTTTTGGTTGGGATTAGTCACGGTGACTCGTGTTCTTTGGGAATAGAAAGTTGTTCCTAGAGGAAGGGTTCTGCAAAGGCCGCTCGTGCAAGTGCTGTCTGAGGCGCAGGGTTGAAAGTCATTGGAAGGTTGACCGCTAGGCTGACTGATGGGGAGTCCGCCACCGCCCCCGCCACCCACATGGAAGAATTGGCCGGTGAGTGTGGTGTTGAGCGTTGTGGATAAAAAGAAGGCGACGACTAAGAGGACAAGGATAAAAAGGAATTTTTTTGTGAGAAGATTTTTAAGCGCCACTTTTTCCGAAGTTTTCTGTGATTGAAGGTTTATATAATTTTCGTAAAGGGTTTTGGAGAATGAGCGCTCAGTAGAAAGTTTTATAATAAAGTAAGAATGTATAGTCTAGGAAAAATGACTAAACTAATTAAATCTGGAAGAAAGGATGTTTTGTCTGAGAAGATTCAAGATAAGACTTTTATGAAGAGACTTATGAATAGGATCTTGAGAGAGGATGCCAAGCTTTTCAAAGAATTAGCTAAACACTAATTTATTCTTATGATTCCGAAAGAACAAGCAGAATTGTTAGAATGGATTAAAGTTGCTCACGTTAAGATTATTCAAGGGTCTGGTGGTCTTCAAGGTGTTCGTGATGAAGGGGGGGTTAGCTTATACAATTCATCAGATTATAAATTTTAAAGAGAAGAATAAGGATAGTCCAGAAAGGATTGCGGCGTTTGTGTATTTAGAGTTTGCAACGAAGCATCATTTTATGGATGGTAATAAGAGGGCTGCGCATTTTGCTGCGCAAACTTTCCTTTTTTTATATAGTCATAAAAGAATAAGCATTGAGTACGAGAAGGCTGTGCCTTACATCATAGAAATTGCAGCAAATAAGCATCCCTTAAAAGAGATTGAGCAATGGATTAAAGAAAATAGTGAAATAATCAAGATTTAAGGGTTTTCTCCGCCAGAAATCTAGCGAGCTTCTAGAATAAACTTTCTTTTGGAGGCCCTGGTGCATTCCTAATTCTTCTGATATTTTTGTATAAATTTGGGTAGTCTAAGACACCAAACGCCAACAAAGATTGTCTAGAAACAAGGGGTTGCACCGGAGCCCTAAGACGCAATATTTTTATAACTAAACACCTCTTTCATTTTTTGCTCCTGTACTTGATTTCGCAATTTTGTGTAGGAGCAAAGAGAGGGCAGAGCCCTCTCTTAAACATTACTTTCTACTTGGGGTTGGTGCGAAACTAATTCTTAACTCTGAAGTTTGTTTGATGCGCTGTTGAAAGGGTGGTTTTCTCGCAAGATTTACCTAAGAAAGATCTTTTACAGCATATCTTAGCATATATTCGCACCAACCCCTTTCTACTTAGCCGTAAAGGGTTTTGGAGAATGAGCGCTCAGAAGCTACTTCCATCCGTCATTTCCGTGAGGATCCGCGGGTGTTCACATCATCATCGCGCAGAGAGCAAGGTTACTGATAATGCCTTTTGAGAGATAACGTCTTTTTTTAAAAGAGGGCGTGAGAGGTTTTTTAAAGGTTTCTAGAGTTCAAAGTCAACGCAGATCCTGTAGGTTCTTGGTTTTGGTTGTCCGCATTTTACAACATCCTTAATGATTGCTTTTGGAAATGCGTTGATAACTTTTTGTTTCTGGGTTGGGAATTCTTCTTCTTTGGCGATTGCGTAGTAATGAACGATAGTTCCTTTCTTGCTGATTGAGGGAAGCAGGGGAAAGTATCGTTCTGCCTCGTAAGGCAGGGGCATTAAGATTCTGTCAAAGGTTTTGCCGAGGTGGGGAACGACTTCCCGAACGTCGCCGCAGCGTAAGAAAATATTTGTTGTCTTATTTAATTGAAGATTCTTCTCTGCGTATTCGCACGCGTCTGGGTTTATTTCAATGCCATAAATCTCTTTTGCTTGGGTATTTTTTGCGAGGACAAGGGGATAAGCTCCGATGCCTGAGAACATGACAAGAACCGTCTCTTTTTTCTTGATTTGTTTGCAGATTCTTAGGCGTTCAGTGCTCAGCCTTGGGGAAAAGTAAGCGTTGCGGATGTCTAAGAAAAAGCTTGCCCCATTTTCTTTATGAATAGTTTCGAAGGTTTTTTCTCCTGCTAAATAATCATAGTCTTGGGTTCTGTAGACGCCTTGATGTTCTCCTTTTTTTCTGACGACGGTTTTAATGCTTTCGTTTGTTTTGAGTAAGGTTCGCGCGATGAGTTTTTGTTTTGTTCTGAGCCCCTTGTCTATTTCGAGGATTGCGATTGTTCCAAGAATGTCCATGGAGGTTTTTATTTTTTTTAACTCGAGGTTGTTGAGCCTTTTTGTGAGTGCTTCCTTAAAACCTTCTTTTTTTTCTCGCCTTTGAAAGGTCATTGAGAGGGTGTCCATGCCTGGAACCTTTTTAAGGATGGGAAGATAGAGGTGGACTTTTGTCTTGAGGGGTTTGTATCCTTTCGCCAGAAATCCTTGTCCTGAGAGTGCGCTTTTAACTGTTTCTGCTTCTGTGAGTTTGATTTTTACGCAACGCATGAAGAATGGTTGCTGGAAAGGTTTATATAAGTATTTTTGCGCTTCCTGTTGATGCGTGGAAAAAAGTGGTTCTTGTGGGCTGTCTTAAGTTTATTAGCATTTCCAAGTGCGTTGGGCCAAGCCTCGATAATACAGGGATCGTTCTTGGATGTTTACAACAAGTTTGCGGGTTGGATTGATTTTTTGTTGTATTTTTTATTGTTTGGTCTTGTGACAAGATTGTCGCTTGAGAAGAAGTGGGGGGAGAGTAGGGTTGTTTCGTTGTTGGCTGTTGTTTTGGGATTGGTGTTGGGGTTGAGTTTGGCGTTGTGGGGTGTGCAGGCTGGCTTTTCTATTGTGAGTCTTGGCCCGTGGGCGTTGGTGCTGTTTGTGGTGGGCGTTCCTCTCGCGTTGTATGATTTTAAGAAGAGGAAGGAAGAACCTGAAAGGGGGTTGTTGAGTGGCGCCAGGCTTATTCTGTTGGTGTTGTTGTTGTTTTTGTTGGTGTATTTGTTGTATCCTAATCTTCTGCTGGGAGTTGGTATTCCCCTGGTTGGTGATGCTGATGCTGCTGACGCGTTGATTGGCCTTGTCATAGTTGTGTCGTTGATTGCCGCGATTATTATGCTGTTTCGTTGGTTGACGAGCCGCCTTGGAAGAGAGGCTGAGGCTGGAGAGGTGGTGGAGTGGGATCTTGGCCTTGTTGGCTTGGTTGGCTTGGTGCTTGGAACGTGGTTCTTGTGGGCGTCGGTTGGTTGGTGGGCGTTGCTGCTTCCTTTGCTTGTGCTGTTGGGGATGGGTGGGTATTGGAGAAGAAAGAGAGAAAAAGCTCGTGGCCCTGACGAAGGTGCTCCTGAAATTGAAGAGAGGACTCCAAGAGAAGAATATCCTAACAAGAGCGGCCCTGGACTTTTGAGAAGAAGCTGGTCATGGTGGGGTGAGAACTGGAAAAAACCGTTTAGTGCTGTTGGAAGAGGAGTGAAAAGGATTGGCGCGGGGATTGGAGAGGGGTGGAGTGAGTGGAGAGGGTTTAAGGTGGGAATTATTGCGGATCCTCTAAAAAAAATATACACCTTATCCGACAGGGAAATTAAGTTGAGCGCGTGGGTGACTGGCGGTTCTGGAAGTTACCTGTATTATTGGGATGATGGGATATATGGGATTGAGTCTTCTGAGAGTGATAAGAGAATATTGAATCTTGGGGAGTATGCTGAGAAAAAAGGAAATAAGTTTGATGTTTGGTTGGTGGTAAAGGACAAAGTTTCTGGAAAAGAGAGGAAGGATCTGTTCAAGTTCGAGCTGATGAAGAGCGCCGAGGCGAAAGAATCCGCTATTCCTCCAAGACCTGCTGCTGTCCCAAAAGAGCCTCTTGGTGAGAGAGCGAGAGGGTTTTGGGGAAAGCTAAAAGAGAAAAGTGTTGCCGCGTGGAGGAGAAGGTTTGGGCTGAAAATAAAATTGATAACGCTGCCGCATAACATAGATGTATTCGCGGTTGGAATTGATGAGCGGATTCTGTTCAAAGCGTCTGTGGAGGAAGGGGGCAGCGGTAAGTACACCTACTTTTGGAAGACAGGATTAGCTCCTGGTGAAGAGAAAAGAAGTGAGCCGGAGTATGACTATCCTCTGAATCCTGACATTATCGGAATGAAAAACGATAGAGAGAAAAGAAAGGTGGAGGTGAGAGTTGTCGATAATGAAACCGGATTTTCTGGACGCGCTTCGTTTAAGTTCACGCTTCAGAGGCTGGTCGCTGAGCTGCGTTTGATCAGCCCGCAGAGCGAAAGTATTATTCCATATGCGAATGAGGAGATAATGGTACGCTTTGAGATAATAAATAGGCGGATGATTCATGAGAATTTCAAGAAGATGATCTTTGAGATTGGGCGAGGAAAGCAAGAGAGAGAGAGAGTGAAAAGGAGGGGGTTGAAAAAGAGCGTAGGAGGCTTTGATGTAATGATAAAAAGCGAGGAAAGCAAAAGAGTCTTCGTGGGAAGGATTCCTTCTCTTAAATTGGATGCCGGAGAGTATACTGTTGCGCTTATAGGGCTAGATGATGGGGGGTATCCTGTTGGGAACCTTTTAGATGTCTTTTTCTTGAAAGTCGCTCAACTGAAAACTAGTGCTTCTGAAGAAACTCCTGCGAAGGGAGGAGGTTTTGAGAAAAAAAAGGAAGATATTAGCGAGGAATTTAGAGTGAAGATTGTGAAGCCTACTGAAGAACAATTGTGGTCTCCGTTGACTGTGGGGATGAGTCTTGAGTGTGAGGGAAAAGAACAAAAAAATAGGGGGGGACGGATGGTTCAGTTTGGGTGGTATGTGGCCCATGGAGAAAAAATTATAGAGGTGGGTAGTGGATTGAAGTGGCGCTTCAGAGTTGCTGATCCTGGAAGGAACGATTTAGGTTTAGCATATTTCGATTTAGTATTTTTCGGAAGGGATAATAAAAAGAGGGTATTGACAAGGGACAATGTGAGTTTCTTAGTTGCTTCTACATTAGAGAGAGATATGAAAAGAGGTGTAAATAAGGAGCTTATTAATATCTTGGAAAATGCTGCTGAAAAGATTGAAAGAATTATTGAAGAAAGGGTTGGGGAAGAGGAAGCGCTGAATAATCCTGTTGTAAATAGGGAGTTGATTAAGATAAGGGACTATTTGAAGGAAATTGAAGGGGATAAAGGTCTTGATGAAAGGGTGAAAGGTGAGGTAAGTGATATGCACGAAAGCGCAAAGGCTGTGCTTTCTAAATTAGGGATGAGGGGTGTTGACCGGAGATCAAGGGATGCTGTAAGTATTGAAATCTTGGTGCTCGCGGAGCGGGTGGAGAGATTAGCAAGTGAGTTAAAGAAAATCTCCTAATCCTTTCTGGTTGGAAGGGCTTGCCTCTTCTGTGAGTTTATCAAGAACGCCTTGGACGCGTTCTTCATTGAATTCGTGCTCGTCAACGAGTAATTTTTTGATCGCTTCTTGGTCTGGTTTTTTCCATAAGAGCTCGTACTCTTTGGTTATAGGTATATCTTTGAAGAGTGTGAAGATTTCTTTCCAGTCAAAGTCTGTTTTTAAGGTGGAAAAGAGTTCGTCAAAATTATTTTTGTAAGTATATAAGAGCTTTAGTGCTTTTCTTGGTCCGATGCCACGAACCCCGCCTCTATTAAAGTCCGTGCCTACGAGAATCCCGAGCGCGATTAATTGATCATGGGCGATATTGAGTTCTTTGAGCACAGCGTTGAGTTCTATCTCTTCCAAAAAGGTGATAACGTGTTTTCCAGAAGGCAATCTTCTTTTTTGAGAGAGGGTGAGATTGCGAAGTAAGCGTGAAGCTCCGAAAAGTAAGGAGTCTGAGTCTTGGGAGGCGACAGCCCAGACATGCCTTGTCTTGCACATGAAGGCTGCTTGTGCTTCTGCTTCGCTTGGCGCTTCGATGACGGGTAAGCCTAATGCTTGAATGAGTGTCTTGCTTTCTTGGATCATGTCTTTTGTAAGTCTTGAGAATTGTTTAGAGTATTTACGCATCGCTTCGAGGTTTTCTTCTTCGACTGCTTTCTGGTACTTGGTTTCTGCTTCGAGTTTGCGTGTTGCTCGTTCTTGTTGTTCTTTGAGTTTGAGTGCTGGCGGTTTCCCGTCGAAAACGTAACAGAGGCGTAGTCCTTTGCTCATAAGATTGGTGGTTCTTGTGAACAATCCCTGTAAATGAGAAGTAACTCTCCCTCGGGAATCCATAAGTAAAGTGCCGTCTGGCTGTCTGATGGACGCGACGAATTGGTAAAGGGCGTTGGAGGCGTCGATGGCGATTTTTTTGTTTTTGAGGTCCGCGAGGTGAAGTTCTTTTTTTGGGAGGAGTTCTGCGATGTTGACGCCCATAAAGAGCTAAAAAGAAAAGGCTATTTAAAGTTGCGGGTTTATTTTTTTTGATGATGTTGCCTAAAGCGTGGATGAGGGCTGGGAAGATTGCTGGTGAGGCGAGAGTGTTTGGCGCTTCGTTGGTGAAGGAGGGTGCTTCTCTGTTGAAAGTTGCGGATGAGATTGAGGATTTTATCAGAAGAAAGGGTGGAAGGATTGGCTTTCCTGTGCAGATTTCTATCAATGGGATGGCTGCGCATTACACGCCATTTCCTGAAGACAAATCTATTTTCTCATTTGGGGATGTGGTGAAGTTAGACTTGGGGGTGCACGTTGACGGGTTTATTGGTGATAACGCGGTGACTGTTGAGGTTGGTTCGAAAGAGCATACATATCTTATCAGGGCGAGTAAAGAGGCGCTTGATGCTGCGTTGAAGTTGGCGAAGCCTGGGGTAAAAATTAGCGAGATTGGCGCGGCTGTTGGAGGGGTAATTGAGGGATATGGGTTAAAGCCGATAAAAAACCTTTCTGGCCATGGTGTGTCGAGGTTCGTGTTGCATGACGCCCCTTCGATTCCGAATTACGATAATAAGGATCCTGCGAAATTGGTTGAGGGTCAGGTGCTCGCGATTGAGCCGTTCGCGACAAAGGGGGTTGGCTGGGTGAAGGAGGGCGTTGGTTCGAGTAATTATCGCTTGTTTGATGAGGGTAAGCAGGTGCGGGATAAGAAGGTGAGGGAGGTGTTGGATTTTATTAAGAAAGAGTTTTACACATTGCCGTTCGCGAGGAGGTATTTGACAAGGGTGTTTGATCAACGTCTGGTGAATTTGGCGTTGATGATGTTGCAGCGTGCGAATATTATTTATGAGTATCCGCAGTTGCCTGAGAAGGAGAATGGATTAACATCGCAGCATGAGCATACCGTGCTTGTTGCTGAGAAGCCGGTTGTTTTAACATTGGGAAGTGAGGAGTAATAAGTTCAAAAAGGGGAAGGATGAGAAATAAACTCTTTAATTGTGTTTCTAATTAATTTTGCATTCTCCTTGAGAATATCATCTTCTGAGTAATTCTTTTTAACCCAGTTTTTGGCTTTCTCTGACATCTTCTTGTAATATTCTATATTATTGAATTTTAAAATTTCCTTAACCCATTCATCAACATCACCTTTTTCAATAAGTATCCCTCCATCACCTATGGAATCCTTTAATCCTGCAATATTACTTGCAATAATGGGGATTCCATTTACCATCGCTTCTATTGCAACCCTACCAAATGCCTCTTCCCATTGAGAGGGAATTAGAAGAATCTTCATTTGCCTATAAAAGACTCTTGGGTCATCTTCTGAAGGAAATATTTTTACATTCTCACAACCATCAAAATTTGCATAACTAGGCAATGAACCATCAAAGGTTGAGCCTTCAGAATTGGTTATTCTTTTTATGTATTCACTTGAGAAATTGTTAGAGTCTTTCTTGTCTTTAAGCGAAGACCAACCAAAAACAGTTCCAAACTTTTCAGAAGATAATTTCTTCGCAATCTCCTTAAAAACCAATCCACCTTTCCTTTGTAGAGGATTGAACATGAAAATGAGGTTATTTTTAGAAGAGTCAAAATCATCTTTTTTTATAATGTAATTCTCAACTTCAACAAGAGGTTTGATAACACTTGATTCTCTATTCCAATATTTCGAAACGTATTCATTAACGGAGTTTGAAATTGAAATAATCGCCGTTGGTGCATATTCTGAGTCTTCAGCAAGGTCTAACCCAAGAGGCACCTTACATACCCTCATGATTGAAGGAATTGAGTGCTTGTTAGCGAGTTTAAGTGCAATATCACTCCACATAAGTTGAGTTATGATAATATCTGGTTTAAACTCAAGAATCATCCTCTCAATTTCTGTTTCACGATTATTGTGAGAAGTTGTATATAATTGTATTTTGTTAAATTCTTCAAGCTTCTTTGTTTTTTCATATCTTTCATCAGTAATCGCAAGTACATTCCACCCAAACTTTTCTTGTAAATTTTTTAGAAGAGAGTACATACTAATCTCCGCACCACCATGGGATGGAATATACATACCACAAATGTACATTACCCTCATCGTAATTCCTCTAACACTGCCTTGCTTAAATCAGGATAATTATCGAATCTATCTAAGATCTTTTTGAATGCACTATAATCTAAATCTTCCACTTGTATTTTTTTATTTATTAAATCAGAAAGTTTTGATACTTTTTCAAAAGGAAAAAATACTTTTCCAATTCCTAATTCTTCTAATCTTAATGCGCGAATTTCCTGGTTATCTATAATTCTTTCTCCTGGAATGATAATAGCTTTCTTTTTGTAATTAATCAAATCTAACATTGTGAAGTAGCCTGCTTCAGAAATTACGATGTTAGAAGAAGAAATCATACTTCCAAAGTCTTTTGTCCATACAATAGTTTTAATATTTTTATGGGCGATATTTGATTTTGAGTTTCCTTTTATTATTGTAACTTTAAGATTTTTGTTTTTACTAATTACTTTTTTTAGTGCTGAAAAAGTTTTTTTCAAAAACAATCTTGAAGATGGTCTGCCTCCACCTCCGCAAGTAACCAAAATATCCATTTTTTTAGTGCCTGCTATTTCTTTTCGTACAATTTTAAGAGGATTCGCTAATTTCTCATTTGATATTTCTTTGTCATTAAATTCAGGACCATAAAAAGTAATTACCTTATTAAATGCAGCATACGCGCCGTTTTGTTTAAGAGCTAATCTGTAAGTATCTCGAATAGGATAACTAAGGAGAATAGTTTTAAATTTATTATTTTTGAATTTTTTAACAAGATTTAAATCAAAAAACGTTGAGAATATAACGCATTCGATATTATTTCTTAGTGCGAATTCGTAAATCTGGTCTTTTTGATTGCACCGGCACATTCCTCCAATTGTATAATTAATATGGGATATCTTTCTAAGATTTTTTACCTTTACTTTAGCATTCACATCAAAGTTTTTTGAAAAAGGAATGTCTGATAAGATAGTCACTTGTTTCTTTTTTTGTGATAGAAAATTGGCTAAAGAAATAATTATCTTTCCATGCCCCATTGTACCTCCTGAATTTAAAGATATAATTAAAACTCTTTTCATTTTATTTTCTCCATATTAAATAGCATTAAAATTAGATAGTATTAAAAATATGCCTATTTTAGTATTAATATGTATTTTGGCAAAAAATTTGAACCTCCTTCAGAAAAAGTCATTCATGGAGCAGGACAAAGCCCAGAACAATTTAAAAGATATTGGGATGCGGTAGAAAAATATAAACCCGCGATTTATATGGTCTATAATAGAATAAATAACATTAAGGAGAAATTTTCAAGAAAAATTAAAGAAGCAAAGAAAATTTCTCCAGCATTAATACTTCAAATTGGATTAAATTTAAATGTTAAGGAATTTGGAGATCAATGTAAACAAGTTCAGAAAGGGAAATATGATGAAGAAATCTTTGAATTAATTAAAAATATAAAAGGATACAAGAAACCAGTTTTCCTAAGAATCGGTTATGAGTTTAATAATCCATCTCACGATTATTCACCAGATAATTTTATTTCTGCATGGAAACATATTGTTAATTTATTTAAAAAACAAAAATGCGAGAATGTGGCCTTTGTATGGTGTGCTTGTACAGCATTTGATTCCAGATTCAAATCTGTAGCAAGAATTATGGAATATTATCCTGGAGATGAATATGTCGATTGGTTTGGAAATGACTTATTTGGGGTTAAACATTTTAAAGATAGTCAAGATGTTGTTACAGAGGCTTTTACAAAAGAAGCAGAAAAACATAGAAAGCCTCTAATGATAGGAGAATCATCTCCTGCAAAAGTTGGAGTAGATAAAGGAAAAGAAAGTTGGAATGAGTGGTTTAACCCCTATTTTAAGTGGATAAAAGATCATCCTGTTGTAAAAGCATTTTGTTACATAAATTGGGATTGGGGAAAAGATTGGAAACAACCAGAATGGTTAAATGGGAGAATTGAAGAAAATGAAGAAGTTAGAAAAAGATATGTGAAGGAATTATCGAACAAAAAATATCTCCACCTAAATTATGTAGGCAAATTATCAAAATAAACTGTTTATTCTCTCAACTATAGCAAAAGTCCTAAATGTTTAACCAACCACCTCTTTCAAATAGGTTTTAATGGCCCTTTAAATCAGTTATAAGATATCATCTGGATAAAAATTAACAGCCAGAACTATAGATTTACCCAATTTTTAATTATCTCTTCATTAATTCTTTCTTCTCTAAATTGTTGACGAGAGAATTTAAAACACCGTTTATAGTATCTTCTCCTTGTTCTTTTCTTGAATATCTTTCATATTCCCTATCAAGGTCACATTAACTTTATGTTCTATACCATTTATTTTAATTTTGCCAATCTCATATTTTTTGAGGTCTTTTGTAATTATTGATATCTTCCATTCTTTAGGTATTTCGAGATCTTTTTTTAATATTACATATGTTTCAACAGTTGAGCCACTGTATCGTTTGTAAGGCCTATCATACAAACCAAACTCGCTACTTACAATATCACCTACAAGATAAATTTCTTCACTTACTTCATTTAATTTCTCAAGCACATAATTTTTTGAAGACTCCTTGATTTCATTCTGATTTTCATAATTTTTCTTTTTTGGTTTAATATCTGTTATGTGGCCAGAATCATTTACTACTTTAATTTTCCATTTCCCTCCTGAAAACTCTAAAATATTAATACAACCATTGTCCTGTTTTATACCAATAAAGTCATCTTTTTGCCTTAACTGAGTAAGATTGATAAAAGTTGAATTAACACCCCCATGTGCCATAATTGCGATAGTCCCTTCTTCATTTTTTAAATCTTCCATAAAGGAATTAATTCTTTTTATAAAATCCCATATATTTTCTCCGCCAAATGGTCGTATGTCATACTTAGACATTCCAGAATTCAACATCTGCTTGTATTTATTAATCCATTTTTCTGAAGAAGGTTTAATTTTTCCAGAATAAAATTCTCTCAACCTCTTGTCTTTGATCAAGGGAATATCTAAAATACTAGATAAAATTTCAGCAGTTTGAATTGCTCTTTTCAAATCACTGGAATAAAATTTATCTATTTTAATACCCTTAAGAACCTCTCCCAATCTTTCAGCTTGTTTAACACCTAAATCGTTTAAAGAAGTTTCCGAACCTTGCCCGAATTCGTCACTATTTTCTAGATTATAATCTGTTTCTCCATGCCTAAGAAGATAAATTTTAAGACTCATATTATCTTTTCTACCTTCCAATTTTGGCTTTTGATTCGATTTCTTGCATATTCTTCCTTGCCCTCTTTTACAATTATTAGATCTACTTTATGAATTGTGCCTTTTATATTAATTTTCCCTCCACGATATAAAAACCACCAATCTTTTTCTGTGTTCAAATATTTCCAATAGGATGGAATCCTTTCTCTTGGAATCATAACAACTACATCAATATCGCTTCCTTCATGAGATCCAAAATTTTTACAATATTTCCCAAATTTTCTTTCTACTGTACTTCCAAAGATATAAGCTTCTGTAACTTCAAAAGGAAGAATTGACTTTACAAAATTGAGGATTATATCGTGAACTTCTTCTTGATTCCCATATACTATTTTTTCTGGTTTTTGTCTCATTTTAGTTTTAACTTCTTTGCAATTATTTTTGCAACTGTTGTTTTCCCAACTGACCTAGGACATGTTATTGTAATTTTCATTTTAATTTAAATAAACAAAAGTTTAAAATTGTTTATTATCCATACCTCCCTAGAGTTTCAAATACATTTTTACCCCATATAAGACTTTGGTTTCTCCCATCCCAATCAATATCATCGAATCTATATCCCACGCCATCTCTTTTACATACATCTTCAAGAGCTCCTTTTAATTTTTTTAACGCTATAGGTTTGCCTGTAGTTCTTTCAACATAACCTCTTGGTTCATATCTATCCATATGAGTTATGACATCTTCAATAATTCTTGCCAATCCTTCCGGTGTGGGTTCAAATAATGCGCCTGTTTCTTCTGTGATGTGTTTCTTAGTTGGATAACTTGCATCGGTTGGAACTAATACCGGTACTCCTGCTGCCAAACATTCCATCTTGAATCTATTGATTCCCTCTACCTTTGTAGTTAATATCCCAATACGGGCCCTGTTAATACGAGCATTCATTGCCTCTTTTGAACTTGGAAAACTATTATTATCTTTAGCTTTAGCATAAGGAAAATCAACATTTGCTCCGATTTCTCTTGCCAATTTTATGCTTAAGTCTCTTAACCCATATTCAGATTCTGAACCTCCTTCAACAAAATGTCCTAACTTTACAAAAGTTCTTTTGGAAAGTATTCCTGCTGCCCTAATAAACATCTCTGGTCGTTTAAAATAAGTCCAATGAGAAACTTGTATTCCGTCATAATCTTTTTCAATTCCAAGTGGTCTAAATACATCGGTATCCACAAAATCAGCAGGGCCAATATCCAAACAAACACTCTCTGGAAATCTTTCCACGGTTTCGTCCCATAAAGATAAATCTTCAACTAATTTCACATCAGCATGCCGAGATTCGTTCATCCCTCTCCAACCCCTTCTTTCAATAAGGTAGAATCTGTTTTTTACAAACGGTAATCTGGAAACAACACTATCTACTTGAGAAAGTATTAAAGCTCCTTTGTTTTTTCCTTCTGGCTCTTTTAATATTCTCATGCTATAATATCTAATTGGTATTTCACTCATAGTCTAAATCCTCCTTGTCTGAGATTTTCTACACCAGAAAATTCAACTTCAATAAAATCAAGTCCTTCAAATTTGTATGGCTTAAAACTAACTGTTGTTTCTTGTAATTCTTTTGGATCGATATCTGATTTTCTTATAAGTCCTACTTTTGAAAGTCTTTTTATACCTTCTTCAAGTCCCAAAGTTCTAATATTTAAATTTCCACTTTCTTTATATTTTGGGAATAAAACCATACTTACAGGAGAAGATTCTTGAGAGTTCGTTCCAAGTAAGTCGCAAAATGCTCTTCTTGAAAAAGCAATTCCCGCGTCAACATTAAAACTATGAGTATCAATAATCCTCTCTATTGCATCAATATCAATATATTGGGTTGCATTTGCAACTTTAATGTCTTCTAATACTTTTGATAATCCTGATTCAGCAATTGTCGAAAATCTTACTCTCGGAGTTCTTGGAACATATAGCCCACCAACATTTTCTTCATTGACATATAAAATAACATTTTCATCACTTACAAATGCTGCTCCATGTTCTTGAAGCAAGTAAACAGCCAATGCAGTTTTGCCTTGCCTTGAACTTCCTGGAATTAGTATACCTCTTCCATCAATGTTTAAGAGTGAAGCATGCAATAAAGAATATTGTGTGAGCTTTGGATGATTACTTAAGTGGTTTCTAATACAAATAAGTCCTGAAGCTTCATCCATTGCAACATTAACCTCTACTTTATAATCATTAGGAGATTTTTGATGAATAGTTCTAACAGGAGTATTATATCGTGTGTATTTAATAGAAGGTTGTTCTACTGTTCCAGTTTTGTCTATTGTTAAATAATCAAATCGTTTATCTTTTTTAATCTCAACAGGACTTTCAGATTGATTAATACAGATAGTACAATCAGGGCTTGAGCTAGTTCCTATTTCTCCTTCCATATTATCAGCTATCCTCTCAAGTAAATTTGCTGGACCTCTAATTTCAATTGTTGAAATTCCTGCATAATCAAATACTCTTTTTGACATCTTCTCCATCCTTATTTGTAAATGATATTACTTCTACTGTTTTACTACTAGCACAATCAACACAGATTTTCAAGAGATTTCCTTGTTTTATTTCGTTCCTATGTTTTAAAGCTCTTAGGTTATTCCAAATCCCATAAACCCCTTCATCTCGAACATTTCCGAGATTGTATTCTCCCTTGTAATCCCAACAACAAGGATTGACTGAACCATCCCAA
>Ga0209542_10000584_pt1 | contig 88471 bp, 107 predicted proteins | sample RifCSPhighO2_01_FD_184028 | JGI IMG/M metagenome (GOLD analysis project Ga0209542, IMG submission 184028) | Soil microbial communities from Rifle, Colorado - Rifle CSP2_plank highO2_0.1 (SPAdes) (version 2) | ecosystem: Environmental > Terrestrial > Deep subsurface > Rock core/Sediment ...
GAACCGGTAGCGAAAGATTGGGAGAGATCTTTGACGTTGGTAGTCAAATCCTTGCCGTCGAAGGTCCAGTGGCCGACTAGGCCGTTTAAGAGACCGGTGTTTGATTTGAGGGTGGTGGCGGGGACCACACTCGCTAACGCAATGTTAAAATTTAAATGGTAAATGGTAAATGTGAAGAGCAAGATTGCAAAGCAAAATTTTAAATTCTTAACTGTCATTTTGATTTTTGACTTTTGCACTGCAATTATCCGGGTGGATTATCTGCTGGCGGCGATTCAGCAGGAGGTGCGTCTAGCTGGGGCGGTGTATCTGCGGGAGGTTCATCCGTCGGGGGCGGTGTATCTGCAGGCGGAGTTTCCTCTGACGGCACATCTGCTGGAGGAGGCACTATTTCGGGGGTGGAGCTCGGGCTTCCCTCGACGGGCTCGGGACTTACAGCAGGCGTAGTTAGTGGTACATCAGTTACACTGTTTATCCCAGCAGCTTGCATAAGTGTCTTGAGCTCTGGTTCGGTGAGGCAAGTGGCTCCAAGGCAAAGTTTGTCGGCACGTATTTCTTTAACTACAAGCACACCGTCGGGGCTGATGCTCCAGTTGCCAGAGGCACCCACAATGGCCCCTACGTTAGTAAGGTTGTGGGTCGACATATCCAAATCACCGACAATTTTGTCGCCTACTATTTTACTACTCAAAACTTGGGTCGCAAGATTTACATACACAAGCACAGTATCGTCGTCTTGTGAGTTGGGCCAAGCTTCAAGGGCAAAGCCTACACTCGCCTCCCCCATCTCAACACGCTTGCCTACACCTGGCACACTCGATAAACCAACACGGTCCCCGCGACGAATTTCACCTCCCTCCATATTCACCTTAACAGGCACACGTCCAGCAAGAGCCACTACTGGCTTGGTGCTGGTAGCCTCGCGCGCGGGGGCAAGTACTACATTGGAACCGTTGATGGCAATGGCGGGTGCGGTAGAGACAACGCCTATCACCACTTCCCCACTGCGCGCCCTGTGCACGTAGGGCTTGTCTGATTGGCTCGGGTCAAGTGACATTATCTCGGCGGCGCCCACTACTTCAGAAGCTGGATACCTCTCGCCCAAGTCGAAGACGTTGCCAATGTCGTCATCATTGGGTGTGACACCCGAAGCAGAATCAACAACGAGTCCGCCCGCTAATTCCGCGTCCGGGCAAGCCGTGCCAGCAGTGATGCACACCCCACCTTGCACGGTCAGTCTCCAATTAAGATCGGAGGTTGTAGTACCAATGGCGACGTCACCAGTATTGCGATCAATGGCGAAATTGGGCAAACTGGAAGTGCCAACAAAGAAGAATGAGTTAGCAGGCATTGTGCCGCCACCAAATGAGGCATTACCGGCGAAGGTGGAAGTGGAAGTGGTGATGGTACCGGTAGCTGTGTAAAATTGCGCCACCACACCCGTTGAGCCAACAACCGAGAGAGCGGCGTAAGGCGAGGTAGTGCCGATGCCCACGATACCGGTGGAACTCGACATGAACACGGCACCAGCGTAGGAGACGATTTGGCCGGGGACCATAGCGAAGTTGGCACAGTTGCCAAAATTGTTGCCCTTATCCACACACAAGGCGCCGGAGCCGACGATGAACGAGGCGTATGGCACATTGGCTGAACCAATGGCGGTTGATGTAGTAGTACCGACGAGCACGCGGGCGGACTTAATACCGCCAGAGCCATCAGCTTGGCCGTAGATGGTGAAGAGTTGGTGAGAATCGATGGAGGCGGTGAAGGCTTGTTCGCTACCCGAGGCGCTTGAAGTGGTGGCAGGCAAGTTGGCCCACTGCACCCAGCCGGCGCCCGGTTCGAAGTCCATCACGCCAAGGTCAAGATTCTCGATCGAAGTTTTGTTCTGGCCAATGTCGTACTGGAGAGCACCGGAATTAACATCAAGGCCGCTTAAGAAAGAGCTAGTAGCATAAGGCCCGCGCGTGTCGATAGTGAAAATAGGTGAGGCGCTGGTAGAAGTAGCGATGCTGTAAGCGTAGTTTTTGTTCGCCACAATGGTGGTGGTAGCACTGTTACCAAAAGCGAAGGTGAGCGTCGAGGCCGAAGAAGAACCAAATTGGAAGAGGTTAGTATCAAAGATTGACGAGCCACCAACTACAGCCAAGTTCAAGTATGGTGTGCTCGTGCCCACGCCCACGAAGCCGGTGTTGGAGTCAACCACGAACATTGGCGTGGTGTTGCCCACACTGAACAAAGCATTAGCAGTGGCTGGAGTTGTAGTGCCGATGAAGACTTTGCCCGAAAAAGTTGAAGTTGCGGTAGTATTTGTAGCAGTGTAGTGCTGTGCCACCACGCCAGTTGAACCAACTACCGATAAGGCAGCGTAGGGGGAGGTGGTGCCGATGCCCAGACGGCCAGAGGAGTCGAGCCGCATCCACTCTGTCAAACCCGTTACGCTACTCTTGGTAGAAAATGTTATAGCAGATGCTGGTGTGCTTGCCGCAACCGATGTCAAAATTGAACCAATTCGGCTTGTTGTGGTTGCGGTATTGTCGTCTAAAGATGACCCGAAGATAAGACCCGCCCCAATACCAGCCGAAGGTAAGGTATTGTTGGTGGTTGTGGATAGATGGAACAAGCTAAAAACGTCGCTTATGCCAGAGGTGAGATTGTCCGCAACACTTGCAGATAGTGCCACCCCGCCTAAGGTTGCCGAATTTGTTGCCATGGTAAATGCTCCCGGGCCACCAACATTCAACCCCCCACCAGCATTCAATGAACCCCTCACGTTTAAGTACCCGCCACCAAGGATATCCCCACGCACCCGGGCTTCACCAGCCTCAAGAGAGTGAATAAGCGCAGAAGTTACTTCAATTCCTGAAATATCGAAAATCTTGAGATCTACGGCTCCATCGTCGCTGACATAGGCATAGTGGCCATTAATCACAACCTCTCCAGTGAAAGTATCCATCGAGTACTGATTCACTACCTTGGGTGCAGTGGAACTCGCCACGTTGATGGTATAAAGCGAAGGCGATCCGTTGGCACTTACGTAAACGTAGTTACCAGCGACGTACACACTGCCCGCACTATTGCCCACACCAACAATGCTCGTGCTGGTTGCAATAGCGGGAGCGTTAATGTTGGACACGTCTACCACGATAAACTTGTCTGAATAGGCCAGAACATATGCATACCTGCCGTTGACTGACATGTCCTTAATCTCCAAGGCAGAACCAAGACTGGTGGCCGAGACTTTAATAGGATTTGCCTTGTTGATTACATCGATTATCCACAGTTCGTCATTAGTGTCTTCGGTCACATACAAGTATGGTTCAGCTACCCGCATACTCCCGAATTTGGCTGTAGCAAAGCCAATGACACTAACCTGTGCGGGGGCGGTGGGGTTACGGACATCAAATATTTTCAACTGGTCGGTGTTCGAGACGCTAACGTAAGCGTAACCGCCAGAAACAAAGACGCTTAGAGGATTGTTCCCTGTACTTATCCGGCCAACTACCTTCGGTAATTTGGGGTTGGTAATGTTTACCACAATCAAGTCGTCAGTGTCCTGGCTTGTCACGTATGCGTAGTTACCTTGAACAAATATGTCTGGCCACGCCGCCTCCATCGTTATCGAAGAAATTAGCAATGGATGAGATGGGTTGGATACGTCAATCACCCTGAAGGTGTCGTCACAAGCTCGAACTTGATATAGGTAAGAGCCCAAAATTGCCATCTTGGGTGACGGCTGACCAGAGCAAGAGGCGTCGGTTATGGTGCTCATGAGCTTAAGTGAACTTGTGCCAGCCTCTTGAGTAAAGCTCCCGTCAACCAGGTGCAGCTTAGAACTTGGTGTTGTGGTGCCAATGCCAACAAGACCAGCGAACGTCGATGTGGCAGTAGAGGAAGTCGCGGTATAATGTTGGGCCACAACACCCGTGCTCCCCACCACAGAAAGTGCAGCGTAGGGCGAGGTGGTACCGATGCCTAGTCTCTTATTAGTGTTATCCCAAACAAATGCATCGTCATACGAGAGATTACCGGCTGCAGTCCAGAAAGTAGCGCGGTTTGCCGCACCCGAGCCGGTGACCCCGCCACTACCAACACAAGTACCAGAAATAGCGAAGCAGCCCGCCGAAAGGTTCCAACCGTTTGTAGCAGTACTTGAGGCGGTACCCGTTATGGCCAGATAGCCCGAGCTGGTAGCATTTCTCGCTGTAAAGTTTTGTAAAGTGGTAGAAGCGAGGACAAGAAGGCCGCCGGTGGAAGTACCCAAGATGTCGGAACGGATAAATGCATCAGAGTCTAGACCATCGAGGGTATCTGCTACAAAGGCGGCCGGCACAGTGCCGAAGCGTTTGCGTGGGGTCATCTCGCCGTCCCAGGTGGGCGTGGCCGCCGTTCCACCAATCTCAACGCCCAAATAAAGGTCCTGGTTGTAGTTAAGCGAAGCAAGTGAGGTGACAGAACCAAGCAAGACGCTAAACAGTCCGTTGGTGACAGTGACCTGCGTGCTGGTCGAGCTCCATGACTCTTGCCAAATTTGGCTACCGCCCGTACTTACAGTGTAAAGGCGAAAGGTCATGTTGTAACTACCATCTGAAACAGTGGCCCCGGCCGCATTTGTAAGCTTACCTTGGTAATTGATTTGCTTGTTAAAAGCGGAACTCGCAGAATACACAAACGTAAATGGTAAAACGTAAATGGTAAATATCAAGACAAGAATTTTTGGAAATTTAGACATTGGGATTTGATTGCAAATTGGAAATTGCAAATTTGGAAATTTCACGGCCGACCAGGATGTCGGACGTGAGCACACCTTTGGGCATGTCGACAACTCCCGAGCGATAAACCCTCTTGTATGAAGCATCGGGTTGCTTGGCGTCCACAGTAATGTAATATTTGCCGGGCGAGACAAGCAGATAAAAGCGACCAAATTGATCGGTAACCAAACTCTTAATTTCTTGGTTTAAGTGCGACATATACACTCGCACTATGGCGAAAGAGTACGGCTCGCCGGTGACTGCATCTTTAATGACACTTGCCTTTGACTTCATACTCCAAAAGCGCTCTATCAGGAACAAGGCAACGTAAATCGCGACAACAACGAAGTTGAAAGTGCTAGGAGAAACTAAGGTGGCGAAAAGCGCAAATACAAAACCAACAAAGTACAAGGCACTAAATATTGTTGACTTGATTTTGTCGTTGCGGGAGTAAATACGGAAGAGTTCGGTTTTGGATTTTACAAATTCGTTCCAGTCGAAACTGACCGGGTCAAGGGGTATGTTGCGGGTAACCACTTCGCCCTCCCCTGTGTGTAAGGCCTCACCGTGATAGAGATTATCGTACAACTCATCCCGCTCCTTATTTGCAAGCACCTTGGATGGGAAGAGGTAGTGAGTCTTGTTAGCCTCAATCACGTACTGACCAGAGGGCAAGAGGAAGCCGTACCTGCCATCAAGGTCAGTAATAGCCTCCGCCACAGTCGCCTGGCCTCTGCCCGCTTGCGGTGAGCCAGTCGAACCCGTCGAAGGGTGCACCACCACATAGGCAGGGTCAAGCGGGCGCTTGGTCACGGAGTCATAGACGGTGCCCCACTGTTTGTGTTTTTTACGCAGACCGAGGAGCACAAGCAAAGCCCCAAACAAACGAATCAGAAGGAGGTAGAGATCGTAAAGCGAACCAACTTGGGTGGTGGCAATGATAACTTGGGTTACGCCAGAGATAATGCCGACGGCAGAACCGATTGACAAAAAATCCTTGGGCAAACGTGATGCTATATAGGCAATTGGTAGCGCACTTGGCGCAATAGTGATAGAGCCCTGGATACGAGCAAGCCGTGCATGCTTGTGGTCGAGTACATATATATCTACCGGGTAAACGCCCGGGTCAAGCAAGGGCGCAATTGTAGCTGCATAATCGGTCTTACTCTCGTTTACGCGCAAGAGGAAAGAGAAAAGCTTATTCTTATCTTTGGGGTGACGCAAGGTAATGGCGATGGTCTTAAGCACTTCGGGTAGTGCGGCGTAGTTAATGGAGATGGTGGTGTTTTGCTCACCGTCAAGCGCAATCTTGCTACCACTCCCAAACAGCTGTGCCCTCACGCCTTGAGCGAAAATGAAATCGAGGTTTGCAAGCTCTGGCGCGTCAATGGTCGAGGGAGGTAACTGCTCGAAAATATCCACAGGTGATTCTTCGTCTGGTGGAACCAGCGGCACCTCACCATCTTTGGGCACAGTCTCGCTTGCCACTGCACCTGATGAATAGTTACCGGCTGTATCACGAGCGAAGATTGTGTAGTAGTAAGTTTTGCCGGCCACCACACTGGTATCTAGAGCAGACTCGAGCGCGCCCTCGTATATTATGAGACCATCGCCTGGTTCTGCGGGGAAGAAGTTATCGCCTCTCACAATACGCACCACGCTAAAGTCAGGGTCAGGCGGATTTTGCCAAGTGAGACGTATGCCGGCTTGGGCCTGTTGCCAGTGGGCTTGGAAGTTGAGTGGGTTCGCCGGTGGTGGATCAGCGTCATCTGCCAAGGTGGTAAAGATTTGACCCACAGCACTGGCAGTATTGCTCGCTTTTGCCGCATCGACAGCCTCTATCTTAAAGAAGTATTTTGTATTCGGCTCGAGGCCGGTGATGTTAATAGAGTGGGAGATGCTGGGGTCCGCCTCGGCAATAGAGCCCAATTCGTAAGAGGGCGTTTTGCCCCATGATATGGTGGAGTAAGCCGAAAGATTGGTATCCCACGTTACCATGCTCGTAGTTTTGCTTGGGGTGGAAACGATGTTACTAATCTGCAAAATAATAGGGCCACCTCCGCCACCGCCACCTCCCCCTCCTCCACCGCCCGAGTTTGTAACAGTAAGATTGACGTTGATGGTATCGGTTACCGCATAAGCAGGGCTTATTAAACCGATAAAGACAAAGGTTGTTAATAATAGAGTCTTCATAAAGCCAGCGCTGTTACCGTGATAACCGCTTGGTACGCCCCCGCAGCTTGGTTGGCACTTGCCCCGGCCTCGGCTCTAAAGTTGATGGTAGTGGTGGCTCCTCCCACACCGTCGTTTGAACTCGTGTCACCAGCTATCGTTTGGGGCGAAGTTGAGAAGCCCTGCCAGCAAGATAGCGCGGTGTCAGAGGCACCCGCCGAGCAAACCGAACCGTTATCTTTGAAGGTTGAATCGATGTCGGTCCCCTCTGGGCTAAAACCAAATTCGGATACAGCGGCGCCAACTCCCCAGGCAAAATCCGGAGATCCAGAGTAATCATCAAAGTCATTTGCCCCAGATGTCATGGCAGGCAAAGTGCTAGCCTGCGCTGTCATGGTGTATCCCCCACTATTATCTGTGGTTACATTCCAGCCGGCCGAGCCGTCGGCTTGGCCTCCCACCGCGCCATCAATACTCGGACTCAATGTCACGTCGGCCGGCGAAGTGATACTTATATATGAGTTTGGTTGCTGATAACCCGCTTGCAAGATGTAGCTGGTGCTTGTGAGCCTACCCGTCCCCACCTCACCCAATGTATCTTCTTCAGAATAGTTGGTCGAAGTAGAGAGTTTGCCGCCAAAGTTAATGCTGTCACGCTCAAGCTGATAGTTGGTGGAACTTGCCACATATCCTCGCGCCATAGGCGCGGCGAGAAACAGACACCAAGCACTGAAAATCAAACAAATTAAAATTCGGCTTTTCATAATTTCTTTACTTTTCTCCAGAGTATAAAAATTACAAACACAACCAGGACGGCGAGCAGAGTTTGCCAAGGCAAAATCCAGAGGGTTAAACTTTGCTCTTCGTGGTGACCGCCGAATCCATCCTCGATCTGCAACAAAGCTGTAAATCTACCTGGCATGTATCCCGAACTTACGGAAAGTGTCTGTGAGCGCACGCTCATTGGCAAAATCACAATTGGTCCAACCCGCTCATTCGAGACTTGCTGACCATAGAAGTTCGAAAGAGACACTAGACCAGTTGGCTCAATATGCACATTGCCATCATTTTGGTAGGCCACCTTAAGTATCACCTTACCAGACCAAAGCACATGAGTACCGTTGATCGTATCGAAATCAATCAAGTGGCCCGATACATCTGGCTTCTCTACCGTGCGTACCAATACTGGGACTGCAAGTCTACTACGCACAATAGCACCGGGAACCGCCTCTCTTGCCGATGAACCACTAAGCTCAATAGTAACTGCCCCGTATAGTCCAGGCTTAGTGACACCAGCGGGGACGCGAACAACAAACGGCACAGAACGCGTCTCACCATCAGCCAGAGTAACCGAGCTGTCGGTGCTCAAAATGTAATCTTTAAGCGAGTAACTGCCGGCACTATTGCCAAGCAAAACAGGATCATCTTGCTGCGCACTTGCCGAACCCAGGTCTTCAGCGCCTAGTAAAAAAGTGGCGCTCTTGCCTGTATGATTTGTAAGAGCAAGACTAAATTGCTGCTCCCCTCCTGCAGACACAAAAAGTTCAGCGCGGGTTGGGCTTACTTGAAAGTTACTCATGGCGTTTGACTGACTGGCACAACCACAAATAAATATCTGTCGTCTGTCGGGTTCTTGAAGACTGGAGTAATGATACCTGAACTTCGACTTGCATCGAGCGTGACGTTAACTTGATCCGAAAAAGAATCTTTGACGGTTTGGGTTATGGCCGCGTCACTTTGTGAATTGCCCGATGAAGGTATCGTTACCACACCAGTGTTTAAGCCGGCAGGCCTAGAACTATAATCGATAGTTTTTGCAATCTCCTGATTTGCTACTTCAGTAGCAATGGTTCGTACGTCCTCAACAGATAGCCCGCTAGTAGTGCTTGGCAATTCTTTGATGGTAGTTACGCCCTTTACCACAACCTTTGTTTCAGAAGTTGTATCGCCAAAGAAGGGCGCTAAAATAGCAAGCACTTTATCTCGTAGAGCGGACCAGAGACTCACTAAACTTTTATCAATGCCACTTAGGAAGCCAAGATAGATTGCGTCACTCTTTTGTCCCAACGAGGAGATAGCACTCGCTTGTTCGTCTATGCTAGTCGAGACCGCAAACTCTTGGGGAAGCAAGGATATCATGTTTTGTGCACCACTACGTCCAAGAGGCGTAACGGTGAAAAAGAGCAGAAGTCCAACCAGCATTGCTCCGCCAACAAACAGGTGTCTTGGATCAAGCCCGGGGGCCCCTACCTTCTCAGCCTTTTCTACGACAGGTGGTTTGGGAATTTCAACCGACCTTACTTGTTTGGCCCTATCAGCGTAGGTAGCTATAGACGAGTAGTCGATAAAACGATCTCGACCAACCATCATTGAGGAAATCTTGTTAGATCTGGACAGTTGGCCAACATAGTCATTGGTATAGCCAAATTCAGTAGCAGCTCGTTTAGACGAGATATAACTTTTACCACCAACTATGAGCGGTTTATCCTCCATCAATACTATATATAATATACGAGAACACGGACCTATTTAGACCAGATTTTAGCTATATGGGGATAACTAGGATTAGTGCTAAAATATGCCTTAATGAAGAGCATCAAAATAGTTGAAGCGACACCGGTACTTAGATCCCCTTTTTCAAAAAAGCTGACCTTCTTCAGCCTTGAGAATGAGCTTAGAGATGCTCAGGTAGTATTCATCAAGCTTAGAAACAAGAGTGTTGCTGGTGTGATTAACTGGGTGCATTTGCTCGACGACAAGAGCAACGTAAAAAAACTTTCTTTTCAGATTAAGAAGCTTGGTGGGCAGATTGGCAAAATTTACTTGGGTTCTGGCCTCATGGGGCTGGCTGCCGAACTTGGGAGAAAGCTGATTGTGACCGAGAGTGAATTACTTAGCCTTGTACTGCCTGCGAACGTTGAAAAGATTGCCGAAAATCTTAATCACAAAGTCTCATTTTCAAGCCACAGAAGCGAAACTCGTCCTGACGAGATCCTAAATATAGAGGGCTCTTTCGACAATAGGTGCGCCTATTACATAAATTTGGTACGGAATAAGTTAAGCAAGAAGTCGCTTCTCATCGTCGTCCCAAACCCAACCCACGGGGCTAAGGTGGCACAGCAGATATCAAAGTTAGAGAATGGAAAAGTAATTCGTCTAGATGACAGCCTACCTGCCAAAGAGCTTTACAAGAACATCAACAACCTGTGGGCAGAAGGTACCAAAAACTACGTTGTCATCGCTACCCCCACATATGCTCTCTTTGGGACCAACAACGTTGGCGCCATAGTAATTGAAAAAGAGTCTGGGAATTATCGCCAAATCCGCTCTCCTTATGTTGATACGAGAGTGTACATAGCTACCTTAGCCAATACGCTCGGGGTTAAACTCTACTGTGGCGATGACTACCTAAGTCTCGAAGCCCAAACCAAAACCAAAGGAATTATCAGAGGGCTGGAACAAGCTAGACCCTTACCCCAAAGAAGCCTTGTTGATCTAAAACCTTTAAAGACCAACCAAGGTACGGGTCTAAACCTACTTACGCCGGAGTTTAAAACATTGATAGACAAAGCAATTTCTGAAAAGACTAGCATACTGGCCATCTCGGCTAGACGAGGCCTTGCTAGCGTGACTGTATGCGCTGACTGTGGCCAGAACCTTAACTGTAGCAAGTGCCGAATGCCTCTGGTTTTGCATGAGGCAAACGCTAACCGTTTCTTCCTCTGCCACCACTGTTACTCTAAAAGAGCTGACTTAACTTGCCCCAACTGTGGCAGTTGGAAGCTTACCTCCCTGGGCACAGGCATAGAGGGTCTAGCCTCACAAATACGAAAGGAGTACAGAGAGCTACCTCTAGAATTAATGTCGAGTGACACTAGCACAAGACTAAGTGGCATTAGTAAATTCGTGCTGGTGACCGAGGCTTTACTTCCCCAAATTAAAGCTAAATTTGATAACGTTGTTGTTGCCTATATAGACAGTCTACTCGCCTTACCAGAATTTAGGGTTCGTGAGCGAGTATTTAGGCGGATTACTGAAGCTCGTAATTTAGCCATTAGCAATTTCCTGGTTCAGACAAGACGTATTGATGACCCAATATTTTCGCAAGCAATTAAGGGCGATAGCGCGACGTTTACAGAGCTTGAGCAAAAGTCGAGAAAACAATTTGGCTACCCTCCGGCAATGCACATTATTAAGATCAGCATTGACGGGAGTAGTCTGAGAGCAAAGGCCTTAAAAGAGGAGGTCCTACTAAAGCTGAAAAAATGGAATCCCCTGTCTGTACCACCTAATTATGTTATTATAAGGCAGCCCATTATGGGCTGGCCCAACCCCGAGCTACTCGAAGTACTGCTGCCTTTAAGGACGCAGACAAGGGTTGAGCTTGATCCGGAGTCAATCATATAAACTATGCCGGCCAAAATACTGCAAAAAGAATCCCCCGTCCTGCGTAAAACAGCAAAGCCTATCTCTCTGCGTGAAATCACCTTGCCTAAAACAAGAAAACTGCTTGGGCTTATGCATTCAACACTTGCGGCATCCACAGATGGCGTAGCACTTGCCGCTCCTCAAATAGGAGTTAGCCTACAAATTTTTGTAGTCTCGCCGAAAGCTTTCAGTGAGGTCAAGCCCAGCGAACCATTAGTCTACATTAACCCCACAATCGTAAGACGTTCGCGAAAGAAAGTACCTATGGAGGAAGGATGCCTCTCTGTGCAAAATGTGTTTGGTATTGTGAACCGCCACGATAAGGTTACAGTGGAAGCACACAACGAGCTGGGGAAGAAATTTAGGAGGGACGGTGCGGGTTTGCTCGCGGAAATATTTCAGCATGAAACTGATCATCTGAGGGGCGTACTTTTTATTGATACCGCAAAGGATTTGAGAGAAGTAGCCCGTGAAGAAAAGAATGTCGAACCAAAAGATTAAGTTCGTCTTTTTTGGCTCGGATGCGGTGGCCAAATCTGCACTCGTGGCAATGGCACGTTTTGGTCTAGTACCAAGCGAAAAAGCAGATGTGGCTGTGCTAGTTTCGTACGGCAAAATACTAACCAAAGAAGTTATCGACTCCTTCCCACTCGGCATTTTGAACATTCACCCGTCGCTCCTGCCCAAACTGCGTGGCCCATCCCCTATCAAGAGCGCTATACTCGAGGACCTGGAGGTAACAGGTGTAAGTATTATGAAACTCGACGAGCAAGTAGACCATGGCCCGGTGCTTGCGCAAGAAATAATTGCCCTGTCGCCGCAGGTAGCATCAGAGGCTCAGCTACGTGAAGCTCTTTTTGAAAAAGGTGCCGAATTACTAGCGCGCGTCTTACCCGAATATCTAGGAGGCAAACTTGTGCCTAAAGAACAGGACCACACCCAAGCAACATATACCCACAAATTCAAACCCGAAGACGCCTTTCTCCCGTACCTCGAATGGGCAAGTAAGGCAGGTGAATTTGAGCGTAAAGTAAGAGCCCTAAGCGAGGAGCCCGGCACTTATTCAATCATCCCCACTATTCGCGGCAAAAAGCGCGTCAAGATTTTGAAAGCTCATGTAGAAAGCAACAAATTTGTCCCCGACACAGTTCAACCCGAAGCTAAGAGGCCGATGGACTGGCAATCCTTCCTCCGCGGAAATCCGTTGATGTAACTCACCCCGCTTTCAGCTGGACCTCTCTTGTAGACAAGAGAGGTGGATACGATCGAGCCCACCTCTATTATTCATAAGAGAGGTCGAGACGAAGTCCGGGTGAGTTGGTATTTGCTCGTAAAAACGAATCGAGCCCGGTGGCCCGACGACGGACGCTTGCGCGTTGCGTGTCGGGCCACCGGGCTCGGCGATGGCTACTGCTCCAGGGTGATGACCTCGTATCCTTCCCAGCCCTCCTGGCGGCGAGCGAAGGTGACCTCGCCCCTCGCGTTGAGCTCGTCGAGGTGGGTCGTGTAGCCGCGCTTGAGACCGATCTGGGCGAGGAGCTGGTTGAGGGTGAGCTTCCTGCCCGGCGCAACATCGAGCACCATGATGATCAGCGCCTTGAAGGGGCTCCGTTCGACGGTAGGCGAAGGGCGGAGGATTGTCGTTTCCACGACGTCTCCCTTGCAGGCACCTCCACCTCGACACAGGGTCGCCTCTCCGATCAGCAACACTGCTTCCTGTGTAGGGGTCTTGAGGTGCGGGAAGCAGTGTTGCTGATCGGTGAGCTTTCTCGCACTCGCGATCAGATCTGAGTCGTCCAGTATGAGTCGCATCGCACTCTCCTCCTAGGAACTGGTCTTGTCGATGGCACAGATGACAGTGGTCGGGTGCTTCTCGTCGATGATCACCTCGATGAACTTGGCCTTGGGGAACCAGCGCTCCATCATGTCGGCGAGGCGGTGGGCCAGGCCCATGAGCACCTGGGTGGTGCGCTCGGGCTTGGGGGTGAGGTTCGAGACCCGAACGAGGAAGTAGTCGCCGATGCCCTTCAACATCATGTCTTTGGGAAAGAGCACGGTCACGTCCTGGGGTCGCTTGCGAGTGAACTTGAGGGCCGAGATCTTCTCGATCTGGTCCCAGATGTCCTCGTAAAGTTTCTCGAGCTGTTCCTGCTCCATGTCGGGCAGGAGCATGACTTCGATCACGGGCATGTTCCAGTCCTCCTTCTGGCCGTCAAAGGCCTATTTGCTGCCCAGTATATTACATTAGATATATGGCGGTTGTCAAGCTCGGTTATTCTACGTCGATAGAGTCGATGCGGACGGGGTCGAGGGGGACGTCGCGCTCGTTGCGGGGAACGCTCACGATTTGGTCAACTGCTCCCATACCTTCGAGCACTTTGCCGAAGACTGTGTGCTTGCCGTCAAGGAAGGTGTTGTCGGCTACGTTAATGAAGAATTGACTACCTCCAGTGTTCGGCCCGGCATTGGCCATTGAGATTGTGCCTCTAACATTTGAGAGACCCGGCACGAATTCGTCCGGGATAGCATAGCCTGGACCACCCATACCATAAGTATTAGGTTGGCCTGCTCGTGTGTTGGGATCACCACCCTGGATCATAAAACCTGGGATAACGCGGTGAAAGAGGGTGTCGTTGTAGAAACCCTTGCCCGCGAGGTCGGTGAAGTTCTTGACCGTAATGGGTGTTTTGTCGGCGAAGAGCTCGAGCTTAATGTCGCCCTTGGTTGTGTGTATAGTCACGATTTTGTTGTTTGAGTTAGCTGTCGGCTCTGCAGACTCTCCACCGTAGTAACGCCACAAAGCCAAACCAGCAATGATAATAACAGCGGCAATTACCAAATTTCTCATATTTTTTCTCTCTTAAATATGCTTTTAAGTTTGCGGGCGCTCCGTCTTGCGAGCGACTCTCGCTTTGTTTTGCGATTAACAAGTTCACGATTTGCCTCCTCTTTAAGTAGGTCAATGGCAGCATACAAATCGCTCGCTGTTGCCTCAGCGCGAAGAAGGGTGCCCTCAAGCTTCATATTGGCTTCGGCACGAAAAACCTCGCCCTTGTGGTGGTGCGCGGTTGTCTTACCAAGCTCCACTGTTACCAAGAAGGCGTCCTTACCGTTCACGAATTTACCCAATCGGCCCAATTTCTCCTCAACATAAGCTCGCAACGCCTCGGTAAGTTCGATGCCAGTACACTTAATTTCAATTTGCATAACTAGTTACTATTTTGTAATTCTACTGTCGAACCATCTTGTGCTGTGGGAGCCACGGCCTTCTTATTCCAAAAGAAAATAATTACTAAAATTATTACTAAGGCTACTACTATCCACACAAAACCTTTTTGCTTGTTCATATTTGAGTCTATATTACACGTTTGGCACGTGAACGGTCAAGGTCTGTGAGGTACTGCTTGCGCAAGCGTACGGATTTAGGTGTAACCTCCAAATACTCGTCCTCGGCCATCACTTCTAGGCCGCGCTCTATAGAGAGGCGCCAGGCCGGATCGAGATATATAGCTTCGTCAGCTCCACGAGAGCGCATATTATTCAAATTCTTGCCCTTGGTTGGGTTCACTGACATCTCATCACCTTTGGCCGTGTTACCTATCACTTGGCCCTCGTATATCTCGTCACCCGGTTCGGCATAGAGCACTCCCCGCTCTTGCAAGTTCCACAGAGCGAAAGCGAGTGCTTTGCCCGTAGCCATTGATATCATTGAGCCGGCCGAGCGCTTCTCTATCTCACCCGCGTAAGGCTTGAAGCCAAGCACACGCGCCGAGAGTATGCCTTCACCTTTGGTGTCGATAATAAACTCACCCCTATAACCCAGGAGGCCACGAGTCGGACCCTCAAACATCATGCGCACAGAATTTGAGTGGGCCTTCATGTCCGTCATTATGCAAGCACGTTTGCCAAGCTTCTCAATGATGATGCCTTGGAACTCTTGTGGTGCGTCCACAGTAACCTCCTCAAACGGCTCGGACTTAACACCTTCAATATCTTTGATAATAACTTTCGGTTGAGACACGGCGACTTCGTAACCCTCGCGACGCATATTCTCAAGCACAATCGATAGCGAGAGTTCGCCTCTGGCCGAAACTTTGAAGCGCTCGGCCTCGTCGAAGTTAACCTTCATCCCCACGTTGACCTCAAGCTCACGCTCAAGACGCTCGCGGATTTGACGCGTGGTCACGAACTTGCCCTCACGACCAGCTAGCGGGGAGCTGTTCGGCAAAAAGTAGACTTCGATAGTAGGCTCATCCACCGAGATAGCCGGTAGAACTTCGGCATCTACGCTATCGCAGATAGTGTCGCCAATGTAAACCTCGGGGATGCCGGCAATCATCACAATGTCTCCAGCTCCAGCCTCCTTCTCCTCTACCCTACCCATACCTTTGAATGAAAAGAGTTTGGTGATTTTGCCCTGTATGCTCTTGCCGTGCATATCCTTGGCATAAACAATCTGCGCGTCCCTAATTTTGCCCTCGTATATGCGCACCACAGCTTGGCGGCCAAGGTAATTGTCGTAAGCGAGATTAAATGGCTGGGCGCGCAGAGGTTTATCAACTGGCGCTGGCGCTGGAGGCACGTGTTCAAGCACCACATCAAGCAAGGGCATCAAATCCTTAGACTCATCCTCAAGCTTGCGCTTGGCAATACCAGCTCGCCCATTGGCATAGACCACCGGGAAGCTTGCCTGTTCATCGGTAGCACCAAGCTCTAGGAAGAGCTCGAGTACCTCCTCTTCAGCTCGCTTGGGGTCCGCGGCGGGTTTGTCTATCTTGTTGAGAACTACGATTGGCTTGATACCGAGCTCAAGCGACTTCTTCAGTACGAAGCGCGTTTGAGGCATCGGCCCCTCTTGAGCATCTACTACCAAGAGCACACAATCGATGGAACGGAGTATGCGCTCCACCTCCGAGCCGAAGTCTGCGTGACCAGGAGTGTCGATGATGTTTATCTTAGTGCCCTTATAGAAAGTGGCCGTGTTCTTAGCATAGATAGTAATCCCCCGCTCCCGCTCAAGAGCGTAAGTGTCCATACTCTGCCCCTCTTCGAAAACCCCCGTCTGACGCAAAAGAGCATCAGTCAAGGTCGTCTTGCCGTGGTCCACGTGAGCAATAATTGCAATATTTCGTATCTCCATGTTTATGAAATAAAAAACCCCGAAGGGCAAACTCACTATATCACACATATATAAATGATGAAAGCCCATAGCAGGTTTGAGGGGATGCCCTGCTACAGGCCTTCGAGCGCGATTCGTCGCGGCTAACGCCATACTATTCGAAAGCCGAAGCACCGCAGTGACCAGCTGAGCAAATACTTGGCCCCATAGTAGAACCAAATGAGTGGCCAGGCCGCCACGATCATGTCATTGTCGTAAGGCCACTGGTTAGTATCCATGAGCAAGAGTTCGGTAATGATACCTGGGACTATATACGCAGCCCCGATGAGAAACGGCCAAAGGATTGGCATGTTGTTGTCCTCCCTCACCTAAACTTAACACTATTTACGAAGTTGTAAATAGAGAAACAAGGGGAATTCTTTGCGGGATTGGTCTTCGGGCTTTTGACGGGGGCCAGGCTCGCTTACTTTGTCGGAGACCCACTCTTCGAGGTTGGCGACTACGAAACCGGCCTCGCGAAACATTTTGAAATAATATTGGAGCGAGCGGTGAAAGGTGGTGGTGCTTTGGGAGTTAAGACCGGGGTGCATGGCAATCTTTACTTTACTCTCGCTCATATATTTATCGAGTCTACGATATTGCACTCCCCTCTTTTGGTCAAAGCCCCACGAGCTTGCACCGGGTATGCGCACTACCGGATGATTAAACACAATGTGCATTGCGCCCCCATTCTTTAAAAGTCTGGCACTCTCGCGAAGCAGACCCGGCACTTCGGCTATGTTGTCTACGGCGAGAACATTTATAATTGCGTCGAAGCTTACGTGCTTGAGCTCGTGCAAATCATGCGCGGGTGTCACTACGAACTTGGAGGTCGGGTAACCAAGTAAATTCTGCTTGGCTTTGGCAATAAGCTCGGGTGACACGTCAGTGCCTGTCACGCTCGCCCCCGCTTCGGCAATTTTTTTCGAAAAGTATCCGGTACCACAGGCAAGGTCTAAAACTTTTTTGCCCTTAACATCACCAAGCAAACGCAACAGGTTCGGCAAGATTACCCGCTCATGGTATGTGTCGCCACTTGCTAGGTGCCCCTCGTACCAGTCGGCTACCGGGCCCCAACTGGTGCTAGACGTGTTTCTCTTTGGCGAGTGCATTCAAGATCTTTTTAACACTTTCTAAAGATGCGTCGTCTATTACGGATATGGCAATGGGTTTGTGCTTTTTAAGTTTTGTCATTGCCGCCTTGGCAACTTCAGGTGTGACCATGTCCGTTTTAGTTAAAATCACAAATTCTTTCTTTTCTTTGAAAATGGGGTCGTAGGTCTCAAGTTCATTGCGGATTGTTTTGTAATCAGCGAGTACGTCAGCGCTTTCAAGCGAAATAAGGTGGAAGAGCACTCGGGTACGAGCCACGTGACGTAGGAACTTAACACCCAAACCCTTACCCTCTGAAGCGCCCTCAATAATGCCCGGGATATCGGCAATGAGCAGGTCAAAGTAGGCGCCCAAGTTCGGTTCGAGTGTGGTGAATGGATAGTTGGCCACCTTGGCACTAGCGCGTGTGAGAGTGTTAAGTAGCGAGCTTTTGCCCGCATTTGGCAAACCCACCAAACCCACATCGGCAATGAGGCGAAGCTCAAGTCGCAAATTAAAGATCTCGCCTGGCAAACCAGGTTGGAATTCTTTTGGTGTGGTATTAGTAGAAGAACGAAAGTGGAAGTTGCCCTTACCTCCTCGCCCACCCTTAGCCACCAAGAGCTCTTCGCCAACCTTCACAATCTCGCGGGTAGTATTGGTATCGACATTGTGCACCACAGTGCCCACTGGCACGGGTACTCTAAGCTCACCGCCTCGTTCACCATCTACGAATTGCTTACGCCCATTTTCACCATCCTTGGCAATTACATCCTTTTGAAATCTAAATTGTTTGAGGGCGGAAATGTCTGACACGCCCACCAAGTACACGCTCCCGCCGTGCCCACCCGAACCACCAGTTGGCCCAAGTGCCATCTTTACACTTTGAAAAGCGACCGACCCACGGCCACCATCCCCACCCTTAACCTTAATTGTAACGTCATCTACAAGCACACAACCAGTTTAGCACACTAGGTGAGCGTTGCGAGGATGCGCTTCAGTGGCGCTGTGGCCACGCCAACTACTAGATCTGCTCCGCCGTAGTAAACATAAAGCACGCCTTTGCGAACAATCGCGCCGCATGGGAAGACCACATTATTTACCTGGCCCACTTTTTCATAATTTGTATGAGGCGAGAGTATTGGCACGGCACCACGCGCTATCACCTGGGTGGGGTCTTTCTTGTCGAGCAGGGCCACGCCCACCCGATATATGCCGTGTTGCGAAACACCATGATAAAGGAGTAGCCAACCCTTGTCTGTCTTAATAGGTGGGGCCGAGATACCAACTTTGTTTGAATCCCACATACCCGGTCTCGGGGCCATTAACTGCATACGATTACCCAAACGTGGGCCAGCGAAATTTAAGTCCGGCACAAAGTCAGCCGAGATAGAGTTGTCCAAGCGATGTAGGATGAGGTACTTGCCTTTAATTTTTTCAGGGAAGATACAGGCATCCTTGTCATCGGTATCGCCCGGGGTTACGAGCACCGGTGGCGTCCAATCCCACTTACGCGCAAGGAAATCCCGCTCACTAATACTAGTAACAGCCACAGCCGGTGCTTGAATACCGTTGTAGGCTGTGTAGCACATATAAATGCGTGAGCCTATCTTCGAGAGCCGCGGGTCTTCGCAACCAGAGTTACCCCCTGACACGCCCTTACGTTCGAAGTCTGCCCTCGGTACGTAGATGGGGTCATTGAGACGTTCGTCTACGGTCAAACCATTCCTGCTCGAGGCATAACCAATTGTCGACGTGTTATCCAAAGCTTGCGCTCTGTAAAGAATGTGTACTCTACCTCCCAGATCGATGGCGGCGGGGTTATATGTAGCCAGGCTCTCCCACGGATTTTGCAAGGAGGCGCCAATAATCGGGTTTGCCAGACCTCTGACCAACAGTTTATCTTGTGCACCTGGTATCATTGAATCAAGCAGGCCATCGAGGTTGACATCGGCCGAGCAACCTGTGGTATCAGAGGCACCATAATAAACGCGTAAATCTTTGCCTATGATGAGCGCGCCGGAGGGGAAAACGATGTTTGGCACTTGGCCGTAACGCTCATAAGTCTCTTCGGCCGTGATGAAGGGCCCCTTTGTGCGACCGATTATCTTACGCGGGTCTCTAAGGTCAAGTAACGCCGCCTCAATACCGAACACCACGTCTCCTTTGCCATAGTGTTGAATGTGCGCATAAACAAGCAACCATCCGCGCGTCGTTTTGATGGGAGGGGCGCCTATCTCTATCTGGTCGTCGTCAGCTCGGCTTAAATTAATGGTGTAGCTATCTATCTTCTCATGCCACTTCTGCCAATACTCGGGCGACCACATATCCTCTAACTTGTTGAAAGGGGCCAAAACAATCTTGGCTGGCGGCGAATCGGTATGAGCCGCGAGTATGGCCAGGTGCTTGCCCCCCACCTTCTCGGGGAAGAGACTCATTGCCTTAGAATTGAAAGGGGTTACCAGATGTCGCTCTTTGATATGCACAAGATCAGACGAAACAGCCACAGCCGTGCGAATGCCTTCGGAGTTAAATGGGAAGTTGGAGAGCGCCGTGTAGAAGATGTAGTAGTCACGGCCGACTTTGCAAACACGCGGGTCCTCGCAACCGAATCGCTCCCATTCTTCTTGGGGTACGATAAGTTGTTTGCGATTCCTAAAGTGCGCGCCGTCGGTGGAACTTGCCACACCTATTGTTGAAAGGCGGAGATGCACACCCTCATGATAGGCCGTCTCACTCATGGCACGATAGGCTACGAATGTTTTGCCACCCTTTTTTACCGGTGACCAATTGAAGGTTGCGAAAGCCTCCCACGGCACATGCCGTTCTGGATTTAGTATTGGGTTATGTATAGAGCGTCTAACGGTGAACATTGCGCTTGAGTTTGGTTTTACCAGTGCGCATCAACTCCCGCAAAAATATGTCTAAGTCCGCCACAGCAGCACAAGCAACGGTGTCAGCGCCTCCGTAGTAAACAATAAGCTTACTATCTTTTACCACCGCCCCACAGGAATACACGACTCCAGATTTAAAACCCTGATTCTCATACCACTCGTCGGGCTCTAAAATTGGCTGATTCGATCTATACAAAATATTGTTTGGATCTGCTAGGTCAAGGAGCATCGCGCCTAGTTTGTAACGATTGGGGTCGTTCTTATCCATGGCGTGGTACAGGACCAACCAGCCATGCTTTGTCTTTATGGGAGCAGGGCCTACACCACGCATTCTGTTATCCCATTCTCCCTTGCGGCCTCCTCCGAGGAAGCTACTTTTGATAAAACTTTCTCCATCAAGCTCATCTAAATTATCGAAATAGGCTATGCCGATGTTTGGCACTATCGAGTGCAGTATGGCAAACTTGCCGCCAATCTTCTCAGGAAACAAAGTCCAGTTCTTATGTATCTCACCCGGAGGAGAAATATGGACGGGACTCTTCCACTTCCACACGTGATTGAGGAAGTTATCAAGTCTAATAGAAGTGAGATCTAGGCGCAGCGACCCCCAGCCATCGAAGGCCGTATATATCATATAAACCCTGTCACCAATTAGAGTGACACGCGGGTCTTCGCTACCACCGTTGGTACCACCGCCTGAACTGTATGGTATCTGTATCTCATAACCAGCTTTGGGCATACGAATGTCGAGGTACACAGGGTGTGGCAAGCGCTTGTCTATGTGAAAGCCATCGGAACTCGCGGCGTAGCCGATAACCGAGCGGTCATCTGCCCCGATAGCACGATATAAAATATGGATCTTACCGTCCACGAGCAAAGCCGTAGGGTTGAAGGCGGCTCGTGCCTCCCAATGATTCTCTCCTTGTGGCGCAAGTATTGGATTACCCTGGTGACGTATCAAATCTAACTTGGTCTTCTTTCGATCCCGGGGATGGACTTTGCGAACTACCCTTCTAGTTACCTTCTTTTTTACAACCTTTTTCTTGGCTGCTTTTTTTACAACTCTGCGAACAACCTTCTTCTTTGTTGCAACCTTCTTCTTTTTAAGTTTCTTTTTACTTGCGGCCATAGTCATCCTCTAAACGAACTATATCTTTTTCATCAAACTCACCTGTCGAAATCTCAAGCACTTCCACATTTTCCTCCCCTGCTTCTATCCTGTGCAGCTCCCCCACCCCAATCTCAAACTCATCCCTCACCTTCGCTTCTACTACTTGCTCCCCTACTGTTATCTTCGGCGAACCCACCAAAACTTTCCAAAACTCCGCGCGCTTCTCATGCTTTTGCAAAGAGAAACGAGATTTTGCAGTTATGGTAATAATCTTAACCGTGACCGGCTCATTTTTGACAAAAGTTCGAAACTTGCCCCAAGGCCGGACTTCTTCAATTGGGGACATACACTATTATGGCACAATAAGCTCGCGAATAATGCTAGCGCTATCCACAGGTCCCGCCACCGAATGTGTGGATATCCCCAGGCTCGTGACCACATAGTCATTCCCACCAGGGAACAAGTCATCACCGACATACAGCACCTCATGCTTGTCAAACCCTAGGCGTGTCATTAACTCACCCACGGCCCAGGCCTTATTTAAGCCACGTTTTGTGATATCTACCGAGGTGCTACCACCCACTTTTACCTCAAACTCCGGCAAATATTCCTTAATCCTCGAAGCTAGCTCTGCTCGCTTTGAGTGATCTGGGTCCCAAGCTTTCTTAATTTCCACAGGTGCTTGCTGGCCTAGGGCTGAAAAAGTAATCTGACTATCACGGTCCTCAACCTGCTCCCCATAAGTTTTCTCTGGCAGGGCGAAACTCAAACTGCTAAGTCCTTTGACAATACCCTCTTTGATCTTCTTCTTGTCCTCACTGCCCAACTCATGACTTGCAACCAAATGCCATTCGCCCTCTTCGAACTTATACAAATCTCCACCTGACGTCGGTAGCAAATACAAATTCTCAAACATCTCATCTTTACACGAAATGTGTTTAAGTAACTGTCGCTCAAATTGAGTAAAAGAACCACCTGATATCACCGCCACTTTTTTAACCACCAGCAACTGACAAAGTAAATTTGAAATCTCCGGAGGAACAACAGCCTTGCTCTCAGCAAGAGTACCGTCAAGATCAAAAACGATCAATTTATAATTTGCATTCATTACAAATTCAACACCACAGCGATGAGCGCGAGGTTCTTGATAATATACTGGCCTTCGAGGGTCGGCACCCAGGCACTTTGCCAGACCATGCCAGGCACAAGCACAAGGGGCAAGATAGCTGTAAACATATGTATGGCAAACAACACAACCGTGGCAACACGAACCTCGGGCCAAAAGATGGATACGAGGAACATCAAACCAATGAGCACCTCAAACCCACCAAACAATGCTAGGAATAAGTCGGGTGAGATAAAAGAAACCGTCTTTGCGTGAAGTTCGAGAACAAGTGGACTTGCTGGGCTAGAACCCAAAACTTTGAGCAAGCCGAACCAGAAATAGATTACAAAAAGAGCGATACGCGAAAAGGTGGTTGTGTACTGCCGCATTGTGTTATTATATATGACGTCACATAAATTAGTAGCATACTATTAACACTTCAGTTATGACAAAATTAATTTGGATTGTCGTTATCGCAATATTAGTTATTGGCGGTATCTGGTATCTATCAGGTTTTACGACATCGAGCACGTCAGACGCAACGGTGGAAAATCAACCCATAACAACGCAAGAGAACCCGCCAGCACCTGTATCTGGTGTAAAGGAGTTCACGGTTACGGGTAGTAACTTCGCGTTTAGCCCGAGCACCATTACAGTGAACAAGGGTGACACTGTTAAGATAATTTTCAATAACGACGACGGTACGCACGATTGGAAGGTGGACAAGCTCGGCGTGGCAACAAAGAAACTCGGCACAGGAGAGAGCGAAACAGTCGAGTTTGTGGCAGACAAAGCAGGCACATTTGAGTACTATTGTTCAGTCGGTCAACACCGCGCGATGGGGATGAAGGGCACATTGGTCGTCAAATAAAAGTAGGACGCGCCCCCGAGAGGGCGCGTCAGGGAGCGGCTGTGGCTAGCGGGTGATGACTACGCTCCGCCAGATAAGTAAACTGGAGGAGACTATGACAATTGTCCACCTAGCCACGCTTGCGTGCGGCTTACCGCCGTACCACCTGGGCTTCACGATGCCGAGTGGCATGTGATTGGCCAGCACAAGGTGTGCTATAAGCAGATAAGTACTCCACCACACAAGCCCCGCCGGTGGTGCGTCTGTACATGTGTACAACAACGATACAATGGTCAGCGCCACCGTGGCGTAAGCGATGTGGAACCGCCCGGACATGGTTATGCGCTCCCTGTAGCCCAGTGCGTCCGGCGCATGAGACCGAGCAATCGAGAGGTGCGCCGAAAGGCTAAGAGCGAACCCGATTACTAAGGAGCCAAGCACGTCCCGGAAAACCCAGAGGTTGGCGCACCTGTACACAACCGCCGCGAGCCACGGCGAGAGCACTAGGAACTCACTCAACACTCCGCCGTTCCCAATGAATGGAACACCCGGGAGGAGCCCCCACTTCCTCATCTGACGTGGGCGGAAGAGGTGTGCTTTGCAGGCGGCAAAGGCCGCCGCAACCAGGAGTGTGTAAGAAAGCACAAAGACGGCGACCGCCGTGAGCGTGTTGTTGCTCAACGTTTAACCTCTCTTTCCCCGGTTAAAGGACGCTCGAAGGAACGAAGAAACCCAGACAAGATTAACGCATAAGTTAACGAAAAGCAAAATGGATTATCTCACAAAAACAGTGACAAGCACGCCGGCTGTTACAAGCGAGCCGCCTAGGATTTTACCTATTGTGGGCGCTTCACCCAAGAAGACAAATGCTAAAAGAATAGTGAGCGCCAGTGAGAGTTTGTCGATAGGCGCCACTCGAGCCGCTTCACCCAGTTGTAGCGCCTTGTAATAGAAGAGCCAAGAGAGGCCGGTGGCGACTGCGGAAAGGCCGATAAATATGAGAGAGTGGCGTGAGATTTTGAAAATTTCGCTAGCATTGCCTTGGATGAGCACAATGGCCCAAGCGAAAAAGACTATAACGATAGTGCGCAAAGCCACAGCCAAATTTGAATCCACCCCCGTCACCCCAATCTTGCCAAAGATGGCCACCAGAGAAGCAAAGAAAGCGGAGAGAATAGCGTAAATTACCCAACCCATAGTTGAAAGTATAACGCAAAAGCTAAAATCAGCCAGGGCAAGAAATAATCCGTAAACACAATCATCTTTCGTTGATTGATGGGTAAGCCTAGGCGCTCAAGGTAATGGCCCCAAAAGGTTTGGGTGCGCTTGCGCGAGCCAGTTTGCCAAGCCGTGAGCAAACAGTGGCCAAACACTTTCAACTGCAAATAGTAAATCAGTATCCCAATCAGAATCACCCACCAAGGCACAAGCCAAGGCGAAGCCAAAACCAAAAGAATCAACGCTAGGTGCAAGTAGAAAACAAACCCAAACTCACTGCGCCACATTCAATTTGGTAAGTTCCTTTTTCAACTCTGGTAACCTCTCTGTTGCCGTTAGCCAAACAATTTTCAGATCAACTCCAAAATATTCGTGGGCTAGAATATTCCTCATACCGATAATTTTAGACCATTTGATTTGGGGATGTTTCGCCCGAAAATCCTCTGGTATATTACTAGCGGCTTCACCAATAATCTCTATCCTACGCACTACGGAATCTTGGAGGTGAACATTCTTTGCAAAATCGCCGAAGGAGATGCCTCTTATCCCATCTTCGACGACTCCAACAGACTCGCGCATGTGATCAAGCCATATTTTGTTCTCTTTCATGGCGGGCAATTAGAATATTACGATGGCATCTTTCGATATATAGGGCTCCAGACGTGGGTTAATGCCACCATAAGTCAGGAGGTCAACTCTGCGGCCAAGGACACCCTCCAAACCTTCAACTATATCAACAAGGTCAAACAATGTAGTTCCTTCGGGTGGCTCAATAACAATATCAACATCGCTATCAGCCGTCTCTTCTCCCCGTGCATACGATCCAAAAAGGGCCGCCCGACTAGCTCCGGCAGATTTTAAAATAGGAGTTACTTTTTGCCTAATCTCTTCAATCTTTGACATAATTCAATACTAGCACAAAGGCCTAGCCTTGATAATATCGTATTTGAAAGTATAACATAACCATGCTAACCTCAAGATGGAAGGGGGTAAAACGGTGGCAAAGAAAACAGCGCTCAAAAAGCGACAACGTGATATCCTCGAGTCTGTTCGCAACTTCAACCGATGAGGTTCCCTATGCTACTTGCGTCTGCTGGTATCTCGAAGTGAAGGGGTTCGAAGCCCTCGGCATCAAGGGCTAGTCCCATTCTCCCGCGAGCCGCTCCCCCGAGCGGCTCGTAAACTTTTATACTAACTCTTACTTTTCATCCCTAAGGCTACTTGCATGATTCTGTCGCCTATCTCGCCCCAGTCAAAGTACTTTTTGAATTCGGCGGGGTCAATCAGTTTTATCTTCGTTATGTCCCCATCTGGGTCAGCGACAAACTCTCCGTAAGGCTCCACAATGCAAAAGGAGCGCACCTGGCGCTTCACCACCTCATCTGGCTCATAGATATCTTGATATCCGATAAGCTCCTGGTGGACCACCTTCATATTTGTCTCCTCTTTTACCTCACGTATCACTGCCTCTTGCCAAGTCTCGCCCGGCTCAATGCCACCACCAGGGGGAGTCCAGTAACCTTTTTCCTTTGCGTACACAATCACTAATTTACCATCACAGAAGCAATAGGCGTGCACACCTTGTAATTTCGCCCCATCCAAATCAGTCAGAGGATCCGCCTCTCTGTATACGACCCGCAACTCTTGCCCACTTCTGTTTGTAAGTGTTCGTTCAATACCCATGGCTTTGATAATGTCACGATTTTGGGGTAGTATTCGAGGTGCCGGTTGACATTGCGGGATCGTCTAATGGTAGGACGGCTGCCTTTGAAGCAGTAAATTTTGGTTCGATTCCAAGTCCCGCAGTCGATTTTTAAGCGTAAAAATCGTGTCGAGATGAGCACATCCTCGACGAGAAGTAGTTTGGTCAGCGAGCAAAAATGACGCAGAAATTAGGTCTATCGTTCATGATAGACACCTGTGGACGGCACCATTTCTGCGCAGAGAAATAAGCGTAAAAATCGTGTCGAAACTAGTAAGCTTTCGACGTAGGTTTTGAGATAGGTTCAGCGTCTAAGGAGCATTAAATTTATGTATAAAGGCACAATTATAGAGAATAGTTTAGTCGATAAAGAAATTCTCAAGGAAGTTAAGGTCGGGAAGAGTTATTCGTCGGGAAGTTGGATTCTCCACGATGTATTTGTAACCAAAGATCAAATTTCTGTACTGTCAAAAAGTCTTGCCGATGGACCTTGGTATATTCATTTATGGGAACCTGGCAAGGATGATGTCAAAGTGATATACAGAGATAAGGTTTTTGATATTAAGTTCTCCAATAAATCGACATGGGCCGATGCAGTCGAATATGGAAAGTCTCTGGGTATCCCGGAGGAGCAGCTCGACTTTCCGGTTGATTAATGCCCCACTATGTTTACATCCTCGAATGCTCTGACAAGACTCTCTATGTTGGATGCACGAATGATCTGGCGAAACGAGTTAAGCAGCACAACTCTTCAAAGTCGGGGGCCCATTACACTAAGATACGTCGGCCGGTGGTGCTCATGTACAGCGAGCAATTCCCTACCCTGGGCGCGGCTCGCAAACGCGAAGCCGAGATCAAGCGTTGGACCCGGCAAAAGAAAATGAACCTGATACAATCTATATAATCATGTACCTAATCGCACTAACATTTGGACTATGTTTGTCATACTTTGTGTTTACATTACTCTTTTCTGCTTTTTTCAAAAATCAGTTCGCAATTTTCAACTCAAGATCACTTTACTCGGTGATACTTATCGTAATCGCAAGTGTCATTATCTTCTCGATAAGTTTGAGTATCTCTGATATTGAGTTAAGTAACAGGGTCCTGCATGCTCTTGGTGGTGGATTCCTAACCTTCTTCGTCTGCTTCCTCGCTTTTAGGGATAGCCGAGTGGCTATTGGCAAGTTTCAGTTCCTCGTATTTAGCATCTTGCTTGTAACAACTCTGGGCGTGGCTAACGAGATACTTGAATTCTTTTTGCAAAGTTATTTTCACCTCCCGTTCTCATTAAATCCAAACGACACCTGGCTAGATTTGATTAGCAACACCGTCGGCTTATTGCTAGGCGCGATAATATTAGCCCCCTTCGTCGGCCGCAAAAGCCGGCCTTCACAGACCGGCTTGCATACCAACTAGCAGAGCTAAAACCTAGAAGCTAATATTGCCGATATCTGTGGCGTCGTAAGCTGCCGCACCACCATAGTAGCCGTTCATCATCGGGTTACCATCCATCATTCGGTTTGAACGATAAACTCCGTCCCCACCAAATCCAGCACTGAATGAACCCACAGCCATGCCAATCTTGAAGACCATAAAGAGAATTACCAAACCTAGAATCAAACGGATAAGCCAGTTGTGACCACCAGCGTGGAGACATCCTCCACACGAGTTGCCATGACAACTGCCTCCCTTGCACTGCTCACACGAACACCCACAATTTTTACCGTCCATATATTTTATAAATTATTTAATTATTAAAATTTGCAATTTGCAAACAAACCTAAGATTTGTTGTATAATCATTATATGATTTTTGTTATAGGCATAGCAACCTTCTTGTCCACACTCTTAGGCGGCCTCTTCGCTTTGCACCTCAAAGACAGACTGCACCTAGTGCTCGGCTTCTCAGCTGGGGCCATATTGGGCGTAGCCTTCTTCGACCTGTTGCCCGAAGCGCTTGAACTTGCCGGCACGCAATACTCTATTACTCTTATTACCTCACTAATAGGCTTGGGCTTTGCTGCTTATATGCTCCTCGACAGACTCATCCTCTTGCACACGCACAATGAGGACGCGGAGGACGCGCACGGCACAGGGCGCGGGCCTGTGGGCGCGGGTTCAATATCCTTCCACAGTATGCTCGATGGCTTGGGTATTGGCCTTGCTCTCCAAATATCCACGGCTCTTGGGGCCGTCTTAGCCGTGGCAGTATTCGCCCACAACTTCTCAGACGGTATCAATACTGTCAATATGATACTCAAAAATAAGGGCACCCGTGGTCAAGCCGCACGCTGGTTGCTCGCAGATGCCCTGGCACCTACAGTGGGCATATTTATTACCTTCTTCATCAGCATATCGCAGGCAAACTTGGGCCTCTTGCTCGCCCTCTTCGCCGGCTTTCTACTCTACGTCGGGGCCTCCGACCTCCTGCCCGAGAGTCATCACGCCCACCCCGTAAGATGGACAACAATCTCCACCATCTTAGGCATGGTCGTCCTCTACGCCATCATCTCCTTCGCCCAGATTTGACATATACTATGTAGTGTGCTAGTCTTCTCGGTAGCTAGTTCGCCAGACAACTTCCTAAAAGAAAGGAGAATGGCGTGGATAAAATCTCACGTCTCAACCCGGATAAGATGGTCAGCAAGTGGTGCAAGGGACGGTTCATCCTCGTTAGTGGTTTCTACGCCGGTAGACCACCAAGCGAGGGCGATCTCGACAGCCGGATTCTTCAGTCTTTCTACGTCGGTATCCGGAATGACATCGGCGAGGAAGAGGCGCGCAACTTCGTGCGCTTCGTAAACAACCTCAACGATCTCTCCGCCTCGAGCTTCATTGTCGCCTTCCAACGCTTCTGGTGGGGAGGCATGAGGACCGTGAGCGTGGAGCAACGCAAAGAGGATCGTTTCGAACTCTCCGGGCGCGGTAACGCGCTTGCGATAGAGGGCATGGGAGCCATCTTCAGCGCCATGTTCGACAAGAGCACGCCAGCGGAGAACTCTAGCACATCACGGCGAATCAAGAGGCCCTTCATCCAAGCCCATCTTGAAGAACTCGCGAAGGAAGATCGTCCACGAAAGCCGGATGTGTACCCTACCTTCTAGGTTCAAGGCCCGAGCGCAACTAGCGCTCGGGCCTTCAGATTTTAATCAAAAATCTAAACGTGTTTTCTTTTTAACGTGCTTGTGTCGTCCTGGCGGAGTATGTTGAGGAAGGAGAGGTCGGGGTGTTCGGCTATTTGCTTGCCGAGAAATTGGCCCACACTTTTGTGAGGGAAAATAACATAACTGGCCCCAGCCTTGTACAACATTGTCGCCTCTTTGTCTGTTTCGGCACGTACAATCACCCTCCCCCGCCCACCTGCCCGAGACGTAAGTTCGAGCAAGGCCAAATTGTCTTCAAAATCTGGCGAGGTAGAGATTACAAGATTAGCTTCGCTTATCCCCGAGGCCTCAAAAATGTCCTCGTCGGTAACATCGCCAAGCAAACAGGTAAAACCTTGCGACCGATGCTCTCTCACCTTGTCCGGATCAAAGTCAACTATAAGCACGCCTTCCTTGGGCAGGTGGCGTAGGAGCGCTTCGCCTGTTCTGTGCGCTCCGACTAAAACAATGGGTTTGTGGTAACCACCCTCGGGTATATTGTTTTCAACCAACTTTTTGCGTTCAAAAAACTTAAGAAATAAGTCAATTTTTCTTTCAATCCTGTCAGCATACAACACAAGATAGGTGGACATGAGGATGGTTGCTACGGCCACGGCGCTGACCAAGGCCACCGCCCCTTCATCAATGTGGCCGACTTTAAAACCTAGAGCAACCAAGATGAGCGAGAACTCGGAGACCTGGGCAACTGTCACTCCCGCGCGAAAGCTAGTGGTGCGGCGATAACCCATAAGCCCCATCAATATAAGTACAATGAGAGGATTGCCGATTAAAACGAAGGCCGAGAGGGCGAGAACTGGCCAGCCGATAGAAGTCAGATTAAATTGAAAGAGCGACGCCCCTAAAATCACGAAAAATACCAAAATGAAGAAGTCGCGCAGAGGTTTAATCTTGCTTGCGATTGAAAAATGTTCAGAAGAGTTGGCAAGGGCAAGGCCAGCTAAGAACCCTCCGATAGCGATAGAGAAGCCAAGTTGCTCGGCGAATGTGGCAACCAAAAGAGCCCAAGCCGTCGAAACTAAAAAGAGCAACTCCTGTGAGCGGGCCAAGCGGTCAAAAAGGAGTGGGAAAACACGCCTGCCTAACCAAAGCATCGCCACGCACAAGAGCGCCCCCTTCCCCAGCACAAGCAAGAGGTGCCACACAGAGAAGGCCTGCCCTGACACCACGCCCGACAGCAACACCAAGAGCAAGATAGCCACCACATCCTGCACAAGCATAAAGCCGACAGCGATTTTGCCGTAGAGACTTTGGAGGTCCTTCTTCTCTGACAAAAGTTTGATGATGATAATGGTGCTTGAGAAGGTGAGCGCGATAGCCACATAAAGGGCCGGCAAGGTATCGAAGCCGAAAGCCCGGATGATGAAGTAGCCGATTATCGAAGTAAACAGGATTTGGCCGATACCAATGACAAGAGAAGTGCGGCCCACAAGGCGAAGCGAAGAGTAATTAATCTCAAGACCAACCAAGAAAAGGAGAAATGTTATGCCCAAATCGGCAAAGACTCCAAACGTGCTCTGGCTGAGCAGATCAAAGAATCCGAAATATCCGATAACGCCGCCAGTGATTAGATACGCGACAATAACGGGTTGCTTGAGTATTCGAGCCAAAGTTCCAAGCACTGCCGCTAGGGCAAGTACCACCGTAAGCTCTAAAATGCCGGCATTCATATTGTTGACACTTCATCTGGTAGTAAACGCACTACGGCAAGCTCGAGAGGCAAAGTAGGTATGTGCGAGCGGCCAAGCTCGCTGTAGGCGGCGAGGAATTCGCGCAATACATTCGGGAACTTCTTGACGCCCGGGTGCTTGCCTAAACTCTGCACAAACTCAAACTCACCCGATGCCAGTTCGTTTTTAATTCGTTCAATGAGCTCTGGGGCAAAAGAAATGAGCATAGCGTAGCGAATATCGCGCATCACAAGCTTGGCGAAAACGCGCGCATCAATATTTTTATCGCCAAGGCCAGCTAACACAGCGAGGGCGGTGGCTCGGTCGGCCTCGGCCAGAGCCTTAACAAACTGCTCAAGCAAGGCCACTCGCGGGGCACCTGTGACCTCCTCCACTTCATCCAAACTAATCTTTTTATCTTTAGAAGTATTAATAACCTTCTCGAGCACAGTGAGAGCGTCACGAAAGGCGCCCTCCGAAAGCAAAGCTACTAGAGAAAGCGAGCCGGCGTCTATTTTGTAACCCTCACTCTTTGCTACGTGCAGAACAAGTTGCTTGACCTCCTCTTCGGTCGGCTTTTTGAAATTGAAAACCTGACATCGGCTAACTATCGTCTCGGGCAATTTGTGAGCTTCTGTAGTAGCGAGGATGAAAATGACGTGGGCGGGTGGCTCTTCAAGTGTCTTAAGCAAAGCATTGAAGGCCGGGGCCGTGAGCATATGCACCTCGTCAATAATGTAAACCTTGTACTTTGAATTAAAAGGCAGAGTGCGCACGGCCTCGCGCAGCTCGCGTATCTCATCAATGCCACGGTTACTGGCGGCATCTATCTCATACAAATCTTCTGGAGCCGTGCCGATATCCTTGGCCAAAATACGAGCCACACTAGTTTTGCCCGTCCCACGCGAACCGGCAAATAAATAAGCGTGAGCGATTGTTTTGTCCTTGATAGCCCGAGCCAAAACATCTACAACACTCCCCTGCCCAATAACCTCGCCAAACGTACTTGGCCGATACTTGCGATAGAGTGACATAAGCGTATTATATCACGCAGAACTAGCCGTTGGGATTCCCCTTTCGGCTATGCTCTCAATACAATTGGAGGTCGAAGTATGACAAGCGCCAAAGACGGACTCATAGTGGCCCTCGATGTTCCACTCAAACGAGCAGAGACGTTGATCGAAGACTTGAGCCCACTAGTCTGGGGATTCAAGATCGGTTCGAGCTTGATAACAAGTGGCACAGCGTGGCAAGCCGCCCTCTACTGCGCCCAACACAGTAAACCAATCATGTGGGACGGCAAGTGGTTTGATCCCGCACGTATTGTGACGATGGCAGCTGAAAGCATGGCTGCCCTAGGAGTGAACATGCTGACGGTATGCCTAGCATCCGGCAGGATGAGTGTACAGGCAGCAGTGGCCAACAGCCGTAGGGATACTCTGGTTCTCGGAGTGACAGCACTCACTTCTCAGGATGATCAGTCGTGTCTTGAGATCTACGATGCACTGCGTGTGGATACCATAAAGCGTCTCGCTGACATCGGCTACCATGCCAAGGTGGGTGGCTTTGTCTGCTCACCTCAGGATCTCGCTATCCTCGCTCCGATATACAAGAGCGTGGGTAAAAAATTCGTGGTCACCGCGGTGAGACCAGAGGGAGCAAACCCGATGGGTCAAGCAAGCTTCGGCACACCCACGCAGTCGCTGGAGGGTGGAGCAGATTTCATGGTCGTTGGTGATCCCATCACCAACCCGCCAGAGAGCATCGGCTCACCAACGGAAGCTGTCAGACGGATAGACCACGAGATTGTCTCCTACACAAAAAGGAGCTAGGGATGACAACTTTCGAACGAGAGCTACGCGACCTTGGTGTCATCCTCACAGGACACTTCGTCTTCTCGTCGGGGACACACTCAGAGCAGTTCGCCCACGGAGAATCGCTGGTTGCCAATCATCCCACCGAACTGCAAATGTTCTGCCGAAGGCTCTACGGCAAACTGACGACGATTGTGGCACCACCAGACGTAGTGGTGGGCCCTGATCGTGGTGGTGTGGTTGTGGCGGCCTTCCTGGCCTCACTCTTCAGCGCCAAGACAGTGGTAGCTCTCAAGGATGGCAAGGGTGGGTACATCATAGACCCGCGCTTCTCCAAACTCCTGAAGCACCAAACTGTTCTCCTAGCCGATGATGTGGGCACGACACTCGGCACACTCCAGAAGGTAGCCAACGCAACAAGGGAGGCCAAAGGCAGAGTTATCGCAAGTTGCGTTCTCTGGGCCTGGGGCGACAAGACCAACAGGGATGCAAAAGGGCTTGGACCAATCGTTGCTCTCGGAGAAGGCCCCCTCAAGCTTTGGACCGCGGAGGGGTGTGCTAAGAGCGGCCATTGCTCTAAAGGCATCAAGATCAATCTCGAGCACGGCCATGGCAAAGAATTCGTGGCTAAGTATGGACAACCAAAGAATTAGAATCCAATCTCGGGGCTTGCACAGGCAGGCCCCGGTTTTTTACATAAACGGCGCTAAAACTTTTTCTACTTCGACCGCACTACTGCAATTCATTAGGGCGAGTTTTATTTCGTGGGCTTGGGGGTGGCCACTCACGTAGGCGCCGAAAAATTTTTTCATAATTGCGAAGCTCTTTTTACCAGTGTACTCCTGCTCAAACATTTGGGCGTGGTGGGTGATGGTTCCGAAAACTTCACGCCATTCTGGTTTAGGTTTGCCAGTGAACAACCAAGGGTTACCGAAAATAGCTCGACCAAGCATAACCCCCTCGAATCCAGAACCCTCGGCTTTTGCTTTTGCATCTGCCATGCCTTCAACATCGCCGTTACCAATAAGTAGGCCCGGGACAAGCTTACGCAAATCTTCTGCAAGTTCCCAGTGAGCAGGCACTTTGCTCATTTCTTCTCTTGTGCGTAGGTGCAAAGTGAGAGCTGCTATGCCCGAATCTACAAGTAGCTTAATCCAGTCAGGGTCAAAACTTTTGTAGCCAATGCGTGTCTTAACTGATACGGGGATACCGGCTTGCCCTGAGCTTGTCGAACGGGCTCCCTTCATTGCCGCGGCAATAATTTCTTTCGCATGTTCATAATTGCGAATGTGCGAGGCGCCACCTCTCTGCTTCTCCACTCCCCTGTCTGGACAACCCATATTTATGTCGACGCCGTCGAAACCTAGTTCTCTCACAAGCGCGGCCGCTCCCTCTATGTTCTCGGGCTTACCGCCCCAAATCTGGGCAACGATAGGTCGCTCTAATTCAGAATATTTCAAATCAATCAGTAGATGTTCACGTCCCAAGGGGTGCATCAAACCGTCAGCTGCCACGAATTCGGTAAACATCACATCCGGCTTCCCTTTCTCCGCAACCAAATGCCTAAAAACTGAATCCGTAACATCCGCCATCGGCGCGAGGATGAAAAATGGTTTCGGGAGTTTAAGCCAAAAGTTATTTGTAGGAGACATATTGGGCAAGGTAGCGCGTTAGAGAGCCGGCAAGTTCGTACTTGGCCCCGCGCGCGTCATCTGTGCCCAAGAGTATTACCACAATTGGACGAATTTGCCCATTCGACAGAGGTAGATCAAAGAAGGCTACGAGAGTTCCCCCTGCCTCGGGGGTGTAGCCGCTCTTGCCACCAATGTAATAGTCAGTGTGTTTAAGTACAAACATATTATTATTGACCCACTTGTCTTTGGTTGGGAGCAAAGTCATCGAGAGTATCTCGGGCTGTTTGGTGTACAAATGTCGCGCGAGTATGAGCAAATCTTCGGCTGACGACACGTTCTTGGGTGATATGCCTGATGGGTCATCGTAGTGGGTGTGAGTCATACCCAAGTTCTTAGCAAAATCGTTCATCCACTGCATAAATGTATCGTGACCAAACGAATCGGCAATCTTGTCGGCCGATACATTGCTCGACTGGAGTAAGAGTGGATACAAGAGGGTGGTACTCGCTAAGTGTTGCTCGAGGGCCACACTGGCCGTAATGAGCTTAGAGAGCGAAGCAATGGGGTAGGCCGCTTCGCCATCCTTCTCGAGCAGAATGTTGCCAGTGAGTAAATCAGCTATGAGGAAACTATCCGCCTTTATAGAGGGAGCTGGTGGCGCGTCCTTGGGCAAATAATATCGGTGGATGGGTGCCACTTCATTACCACTAGCCGCGGCTGATTGGTATAGCAGAGTTCGAGGTACAGATTTTAAGGCCAAAACTTCGGTACTTGCCTTGAAGAGTAGGCTCGTCCCAAACCAGCCCAACAACACAGCCAAACTGGCTGAAAACATGATTTTGATGCGACTTTTGCTCATTTGAATTTGTAGAACATTTTGTTGTCTAAACGCACATCAAGGTAATCGAGCTTGGCCCGCGCCTTGGCGTCTTTAAGGGCCTCAGTGGTAAATGCCCCCTTCACCCTTTGCATTACCTCACCGGCACTAGCATCCACACTCGTGCGCAAATACCAACCCTCCACTACATTATAAACGATATCATCGGCATTTACTTTAACCACTCGAGTGGCAAAACTGCTCGAGGCAAGGCCCAGCAAAACACCACGCACGTTTACAAACACCTCTTTGCTCAAGTGCTCGCCTGAGACAATCTCAAATTTGCCGTCCACGGGTGAACTGGTGGCATAAGCCTGACCCTCTTCGTCTAAGAAACGGCACTCGAGGCTCTCTTCGCTTACGCACCAGATGTAATCTTTGCCATGCAATGCAAGCGACACAATCAGTTCGCCGCCAAGTTTACGAATGAACTCGACCTTGGAGATACCCGGGTTAATAGTGTAAAGATTGGTGGCTATGGCACTTTCGGGATAAACGAACAAATTATCTTTTGGCACTAAACCAAAATATACGCCCGCCAAATTACTTTCGACCACATCTCGGGTAGTAAAGGCGTTCTGCTCGTCGCCAGAGATAGTAACGGTGTGAATGCGAAAGCGATTGCTAGTAAGCAAAAAGGTACCAAATACAAAAAACGTAAGTGCCCAAACTACGAAAGTTATCTTCTTTACTATTTTCTTACGCTCTGCAATCCTCATCACATCAATTCATCACCTCTTTGCCCATATAAGGCACAAGCACCCCAGGTATTTTGACCGAACCATCCGCTTGTTGAAAGTTCTCTACAAGTGACACTAGAATGCGCGGTGTGGGAATAGCGGTTGAGTTAAGTGAGTGAGCGTAGCGAAGCTTCCCTTCTGTGCCCCGGTAGCGGATATTGAGTCGACGAGTTTGAAAATCGTGAAAGTAAGAGGCTGAACCAATCTCGCGATACTTGCCTTCAAGTGGCACCCACAATTCTATATCGTATTTTTTGACCTGCCCCAAACCCAAATCGCCACCACAGTTTGCGACCGTATGATATGGGATACCGAGTGATTCAATAAATTCTTCGGCGTTGCGATTGAGCCACTCGTGCAACCTAACAGACTCTTCGTGGCTTGCCTCACAGAGCACCACTTGCTCAAGTTTGTAGAACTCGTGCACTCGGATGAGACCCTTAACATCTTTGCTGTGTGCTCCGGCCTCGCGGCGAAAACACGGCGAGAAGGAGAGTGCCTTAATCGGGAGCTTGGCCACTTCAAGTGTATCGCCCGCAAAATAACCCATAGTTGCAACTTCGGCAGTACCGGCCAAAAATTCACCATCTTGCGTCTTATACAAATCCTCCTCACCTTGTGGCAGATAGCCGGTGCCGAATAAATTTTCACGGCGCACAAGCGACGGCACTATCATTAGGCTCATCCCTTTGTCAGAGAAAAACTTCATCCCGTACTGCCAAATGGCAAACGAGAGTCTAGCCGCATCACCTTTTAGAAAATACCCACGGAAACCCGCCACCTTCGCCCCTCGCTCAAAGTCAGCCCAATCATGAGCAAGCATTATGTCTAAGTGACTCTTGGGGGTAAAGTCAAACTTGGTTTGCTCGCCCCACTTACGAATCTCCACATTCTGCTCGTCACTGTCTCCCTCCGGCACGCTCATATCTGGGATGTTGGGTACTTGGAGCATCGAGGCTTGCCAGCTTTTCATAACTTCGGCAAGCTCACCCTCTTTCTCAACCAAAACTTGCTTAAGCTTCTGCATATCTAGCAACAACTGAGTTCTGTCCGCGCCGGCTCCAATTTTCGCACTAACTTCGTTTTGCTGCTTTCGCATTTCCTCTACTTCGCCCAAAAGCCTGATGCGCTCAGCATCTTGTTTGAGCAAGACATCCAAATCGAAAGTGATGTGCTTCTTCCGAGCACCTTCGCGCACTAACTCTGCGTTCTCTTTGATAAACTTAATATCAAGCATGCTAATATAATAGCAAAATGGAACGGTTTACGAAACTAACTAAACTCACAGGCCTGTTTAGCCCACTTGGCGAGATACCGGAGCCACCGGAGCAACTCTACGTTGAGGGTACACTACCGCCAGCGGGACACACCCTCTTGGCCGTGGTGGGCTCGCGCAAGTTCTCGGGCTACGGCAAGGATGTGTGCCTCAAACTAATCGAAGGGCTCGCTGGCCAGCCTATTTCAATAGTTTCGGGGCTTGCTATTGGTATGGACACTCTCGCGCACAAAGCGGCACTTGCGGCGGACTTGCACACTATCGCCATGCCGGGCTCGGGCCTCTCACGCAAAGTTTTGCACCCGCACAGCAATCGAGTACTCGCTGACGAGATTGTAAAACGTGGGGGTTGTTTGATAAGCGAGTACGACCCCGAGTATCCAGCAGGCGTTTACACATTCCCCCAGCGCAATCGCTTGATGGCAGGCCTGGTGAAAGCCGTGCTTGTGATAGAAGCTGGCGAAAAATCTGGCACGCGCATCACCGCGAGACTTGCAACAGAATATAATCGCGATGTGCTCGTGGTACCCGGCTCTATCTTTTCCCCTCAATCGGCTGGAGCTAACCAACTCTTGCGCTTGGGTGCCACACCTATTACCTCAAGTAGCGACATCCTCACGGCCCTCGGCTTTCAGGTTGACGAATCCGGCCAGCGCGAGCTTGACCTCACAGATTTAACCGACTGCCAACGACAAATTGTGGAAATGCTTAGCATTGAACCATTGCCCCGCGACGAAATCCTGCAAGCCCTCGAAACATCGGTAGCCGAAGGCAACAGCGCCCTAGCCGCCCTCGAAATCAAAGGCGTGATAACTGAAACCTTAGGCGAAGTGCGTCTTAATTAGTCTTGTGCTAGGATTGCCACGGAACGCCTAGGTCACAGGAGGTCAAGATGCGACAGAGAAACATCGAAATTGCAACGGAACAACTGCTCCGGTGCATAAAGGAGCTCGAGAAATGCCACACGAACTTCACCAACTTGCCAGCCCTAGAGGCGGCGGCGAATAGAGTGCTCGCGTTCGCCCAAGGACTCGAGTTCAAAGTTGAGGATCTGCCAAGATTGATAACCGTCCTGCGCGAGCTTGAAAAGGTGACCGCCAAGGAACACGGTCCAATCAGCCACTTCGCCGGCAGAGTTGCTCATGAGAGGGAACAAGAACTCGAGGCCCGGGCAAATGCTCAAGCCGACGCGGACCTGCGCGAGGAGGAGCGCAAGGACGAACCGCCTGGTGGCCAACGGGCCGAACTGTAAACCCTTTACATCGCCGCACATCGGTGGTAGTAAATAGGCAGGACGCACGCACAATCAATGGGAGGAAAATTTGGGACACCATTTCGCTGATTCACCAACGTCCCGGGCTATGGCCCCGGAGGCAATCAAGCGCGATCGCGAACGCTTGGCCGGCATGACCCCGGTCACTCATCCCAAGATCGAAAAGTCCAGCAAGGCGAAGAAAAGGTCCACCAAGAAAAAGACCGCAAAGCGGCGAAGGAGGACGGCATGAGTCTCAATAGGAACCAACAGCTCCGGCTCGAAAAGGACAAGGAGCGGGTCAACAACGTGTTGCGTGTCACGCACGAGATCGTGGCACGGCACAAGCATGATCACACCAAGATCAAGTTCGACGGCGAAGCCCCGCCCGATGGTGGGGAATTCAAGCGCGTGGTTGACGCATGGAAAAGGGGTGTGTCGAGTCCTAGGTGGTTCTCGCTAGCCGACATCACGAAGGTCCAGGTGGCTCTTGACGAGAACGACTTCAAGCCGGCGGAGGGCACAGCGGACGGCAGGTGGAACAAGTACTGGGACGACGTCATGGCGTCTGCTCTCGACCTCGCACAGAGGAACTACACCACTTCTCACGGGTAGTGGATGGTCCTCGGCCCCCGGAGCGATTCGTTCGCGCCGGGGGCTTACTAATTTGACAGTGAGGGCGCGTGGGAGTAGCGTAACAAACAGAACCGCGTACTTTCGCGGCAGTACAAGGAGGCAGGAGATGGTGCAGGAAAAGCTAAACAAGGTGGCCCACCACCAGCATGTGGTCCACGAGCTGTCTCGTATCGGGATTGCTTACCCTCCGCTGTGCGAACACGAGATTGGCTACTTGCTCAAGGATATCGGCATGGTGATTGTCCCCGGCAAGCATGCTGGTACGGTCCATCAAACTCTCGTGACTGCCACGGGAGCACTCAAGGCAATTTACCCACAATTGGCTCTCGTCGCCCAAGCACTGGCGGTGGAATTACGAGCGGACCAGAACTGCGACAACTGCGGCAAGTGGTTCGACTACGGCAAGGAGTGCCCGAACTGCAACACGCAGGTGGGCGTGCCCGATTCACCCAACGGCGAAACACCATGCGCAGTGGACTTCGCACCATGTGGCGTGCATAGTGCTGCCCCGGGGCTTGCTCCGCGTGACTGCCCGAACGGAGAGAGTTGCGGGGATTTCGCATAAGAGCACTAGGCGGCCGGACTTCCACAGGGAGGCCCGGCCGCTTCTCATTTGCATAATAAATGAAGTGCCGTTATAGTGACGGGAATGAAACTGGTTATTGTAGAGTCTCCCTCTAAGGCCAAGACAATTGAGAAGTACTTGGGCAAGGAATATAGCGTGCGGGCCTCGGTGGGTCACGTGCGTGATTTGCCCAAGTCAAACAAGGCAGCCATCGACATTGAGGGTGGCTTCATCCCCCACTATGTCGTTACTCCGGGCAAAGAGAAAGTTATTGCCGAATTAAAACATTTGACGGCAAAGGCAGATGAGGTTTTCTTGGCGACAGACCCCGACCGAGAGGGTGAGGCGATATCACATCATCTGGCCGAGGTGCTGGGTCTGAAAAAGGCTAAGCGCGTTGTCTTCCACGAGATTACCAAGGAAGCGGTGACCGAGGCTTTCAATCATCCTCGACCGATTGACGAGAAGTTAGTACGAGCTCAAGAGGCGCGGCGTGTGCTTGACCGCCTTATGGGATATGGCCTGTCGGGCTTGATTTGGAAGAAGGTCCGCTACGGTCTCTCTGCTGGCCGCGTCCAATCCCCCGCCTTACGCATATTAATGGAGCGCGAGCGCGAGATACGAGCATTCATCCCAGAGAACTTCTGGGTTATCACAGCTGACACTCTCACACAAAACAAAAAGCCGATTACATTTACTTATTCGCAAGAGCCAAAGACACAGGACGAGGCTGACAGAGTAGTTGAAGAGGCAAAGAAGAATAAGTGGCAAGTAGCCGATGTTGACGAGGGTCAGGCCAAGCGCTCGCCTAAACCGCCCTTTACTACCTCAACATTGCAACAATCGGCAAGCACACGCCTAGGTTTGTCGCCTTCAAACACAATGCGCATCGCCCAGAAGCTCTATGAGGCAGGGCACATCACTTATATGCGCACAGACTCGCTTAACTTATCGAAGGAGGCCATGGCTGTGGCGGCAGGTGTGATTGAAAAGAAGTGGGGCAAGAATTATGTGGAAGTGCGCGAATACAAAACAAAGAGTAAAAACGCTCAAGAGGCCCACGAGGCCATACGTCCAACTCATGTCGACAAACTCTCGGCTGGCGCAAGTGAAGACCAAAAGAAATTGTACAAATTAATCTGGGAGCGTATGGTCGCAAGCCAGATGAGCGACGCGCAAGTTTTGAAAACGAAAATAAGCGCCGAAGTCCAGACCCCGAGGTCGGACCTTAAGGGGTCCCAAGGTCCGACCTCTGAATTACTCCCTTTCGTAGCCAACGGTTCGCGCGTTGTCTTCGACGGATGGCTGGCAGCTGACCCACGGGCACGGGGCGAAGATGCGGAATTACCTAAGGTGGCAAAGGGTGAAGCGCTCGAGTGCTTGAGTGTTGCGAGCGAGGGCAAACAAACTGAACCACCTAATCGCTTTACCGAAGCGGGGTTGATAAAGGAACTAGAGAAACGTGGTATCGGCCGGCCGTCAACTTACGCAAGTATCTCTAAAACAATTGTGGACCGTGGCTATGTGGCCAAGGAGGGGCGGACTCTTATCCCCACGGACACCGGGGATGTTGTCAGCACCTTTCTTGAAAAGAATTTTGAGAATGCCATAAGCGATTCGTTCACGGCCGATATGGAGGAAGAGCTGGACGAGATAGCCAGCGGCGAAAAGCAGTACGAGCCTGTACTAAGCAAGTTCTACAAGCCTTTTGCTAAAGAACTGAAACTTAAGGACAAGTCGATTGGCAAAATTACGACTCTTGGTGACACAGATGATAAATGGAAGTGCCCAACCTGCGGGGGCAAGATGGTGTGGAAGCTAGGACGCTCGGGCAAGTTTATGAGTTGCGAGCGCTTCCCCGATTGTTCGGGTTCGCGTACAGCAACAGGTGAGGAGATGAAGGCGCCACAAGAAACAGGCGAGACTTGCCCCCTATGTGGGGAAAAGGACGAGGGCAAGCTTGTTGAGCGTATTGGTCGCTTTGGCACGTTCATCGCCTGTAGCCGCTATCCAAAGTGCAAATATGTTAAAGAAGATGAGGAGGCCAAGAAACGGGCTGACACTGGAGTGCAATGTCCTATTTGCCCGCCTAGCCTAGTCGAGGCTGGCAAAAAAGGCACAATGGGCGAAAAGCGCGGCCGCTTCGGAGTTTTCTATGGCTGCTCAAACTACCCTGAGTGCAAAAATATCGTAAAAGCCAAGCCGACCGGGAAACTTTGTGACCTCTGCGGCAGTTTAATGATGGAGGGGACCAAGACCATACCAGAGCGTTGCTCAAAGAAGGAATGCCCCAACCACAATCCACACAAGAAAGAGAAAACAGCGCCATAGAGGACATCCTCGAGGGCCGGTCAGAGGACGACAAAGTCCTCTTAAAACACGCCTTCACTTTTGCAAAGGAAAGCCTCGGAGAGAAATTACGTAATTCAGGCCAGACCTTCCTCGAACACAACCTGGAGACTGCCCGCACACTAGCCGAATGGAAGATGTCCACACCAACTGTGTTGGGAGGATTACTTCATAGCAGTGTCGACAGTGGCGCAAATAAATCTGCCGACATTAAGCGCGAGTTCGGCCCAGAAATATTGAGACTCGCCCAAGGCACTCGTGCCCTAACAAGCCTACGCTATAAAGGTAAAGAACAATATCTAGAGGATCTTCGTCGCTTTTTTATTGCCCTTGCCGGAGATATAAGAATAATTTTGATAACGTTCGCGCACAGACTTGATAGTATGCGCAAGATTGCATACAAGCCAACTGCGGAGCAAACACGGGTAGCGCTCGAAACCATTGAGGTATACGCGCCACTTGCCAATCGGCTCGGGATGGGCAAGCTCAAAGCCGAGTTTGAAACTTTAGCCTTCCCTTATGCTTATCCGAAGGAATATGCCCTTACCCGCAAACTGCTCGATAGTCGAGAGAAACATGCCCGCGAACGTTTGCAAAAAATATACCGCTCTTTGCGGGCAGACTTTGCAGCGAGTCCGCCAGCTGGCGGATTGCCTATAGTCGAGAGCGACTATAGGCTGAAAAATATATACAGTTTATATAAGAAACTTTTGCGTCACGATATGGATATAACCAAAATCCACGATCTTATCGCCTTGCGCCTAGTAACAGACACGGTCGAAAACTGCTATCGAGCACTCGGGATAATACATGGCAAGTACAAACCAGTGGCTGGCAAGGTCAAAGACTACATAGCGAATCCGAAACCTAATGGCTATCGCAGTATCCACACTACAATTTACACCGGTGATCCAGCTAAGGGAGCGGACCTGCCTCGCCGTGGCCCAGGCAAGGCGGGCGGTGGTACAGCCGAAGTGCAAATTAGGACAAAGGAGATGCACGCCGAAGCCGAATACGGAGTGGCAGCGCACGTAGCCTACGACGAAGGCAACAAGAGCAGAAGCGGTGGGAGGTGGGCAGCCAGTCTCGCTTGGGTACGTGAACTAGTGGAACTCGCCTGCAAGGCGAAAAATGTAAACGAATTTGCCGAGGCGGTTAAACTCGATTATTTCAAAAATCAGATTTTCGTCTTTACGCCCGATGGTGATGTTGTGGAATTGCCAGAAGAGTCAACTCCGATTGATTTCGCATATCGGGTCCACTCTGGATTGGGCGACCACGCCCACGCAGCCAAGGTAAATGGCAAATATGCCGCACTTTCAACTAAGCTGCACGGCGGCGAAACAGTTTTCATAGAAACCAAGAAGGATGCTCACCCGACAGCCAAATGGTTAGACTTCGCCAAGAGCACCCAGGCTCGAAAAAAAATTAGAGCGTATCTGTCTAAACGGTGAACCCCGTAGTGAAGCGAAGCTCTACTACAGGGTGAAGTTGGTGACACTGTAGAGGTCGGCGTCGTCTTCACGCTTTTCTTCGGCGTTGCGATCGTCGAGGGTTGGGTCAGAGGCCAGACCTCCCTCTGGAGGACTGGCCTCGGGGGAAGATTCAGAAGAGGCAGATGAAGAGAGTTGTGGCTCGAGTTTGGCGAGGATGGCTTTGAGATCTTCGGCAGAGTAAAAATCTATGACTATTTTGCCGCCGACTAATTTCTTTTGAATTTCAACGGCAGTGCCGAGACGATCGCGTAAGCGCTCCTCTGCTTCAATCATCTCGGGGTTATCGCTCTTATCAAGTTTGCGTTGTCTGTCTACCGCGATATTACGAGCCGCTCGTTCGGCCTCGCGCACAGTCAAACGCCTAGTAATGATGTCCTTGTAAAGGGTCGTCTGCTCAAGTTTACGATCTATAAGCATCAAGAGAGGCCGTGTGTGGCCCTCGTTAATCTCTCCCTTACGCAAACCTTCGAGCATCTCTGGAGGCAAAGCAAGTATGCGCACACTGTTTGAAACATACTCGCGGCTCATGCCGATTTTAGTTGCTACCTCTTGTTGGGTATAGTCGAAGTCACTAAGCAACTTTTTGAAAGCTTCGGCCCTGTCGACGGGGTTGAGATCCTCGCGTTGCAAGTTCTCAATGATGGCAATCTCGAGTTTAACTTTGTCACTTTGCTCGCCAACGCGGATGACGGCCGGCACCGTGGCAAGGCCGGCAAGTTTGGAAGCGCGCAAACGTCGCTCGCCCGCAATGAGCTCGTATTCCACGGCCAGACCCCCATCGGGCTTCTCTACCTCTTTGCGTGTCACCACCAGTGGCTGGAGTACTCCGTATTGTTTAATAGACTCGGCCAAAGAACGCAGAGCCCCCTCATCAAACTCCTTGCGCGGCTGAAAAGGGTTAGGGCTTATCTTCCCCACCTCAATCAAAAATATCGAATTGCTATATGGAAGTTCTTCCGGCATACAAACATTATACACCAAAATATTGTGCCGGAGGAGGGACTTGAACCCTCAACCCTTGCGGGACACGATTTTGAGTCGTGCGCGTATGCCATTCCGCCACTCCGGCCTAATGCTTGACAGTCTAGCTTAAAAATATGCTACACTCAAGGCGGGCAAGGACCCACTAAAGGAGGTGAATTGCCTTGGATGCAAGAACACGTGACGGGATCAATCGGTTGATCCTCGCACTCAGAAACAACGCCACAACCACAGAGGAGGTTTTAGAGGGGTTGGAGTGCCTGTTGGTCATCGACCAGGAGGGGCGCAAGGAGTTACTTGCGTACCTAAGGGGCGTTGCCGCAGGCTTCGGCGACAACATCAATAGAATCAGCAACGAGGTTGCGTCCCATGCAGAACAAACGGCTCAAGTGCGAGGCTAACTCAAGACCCGGCACGTCGTGCACAACAACACGCGCCGGGCATTTTTCATTCATAAATTATGAATCGTAAACCAAAGATTTTAGTAATCGTCGGTCCAACGGCAAGTGGCAAAAGCGCGCTCGCCGTTAAGCTGGCCAAGGCGCTTGCGGTGAGCGGAGTCGAATCCGAGGTTGTGAGTGCCGACTCGCGCCAAGTTTATAAAGGTATGGATATTGGCACAGGCAAGGTCACCAAGCGCGAGATGCGGGGTGTCCCACATCACTTGCTTGATGTAGCAAACCCCAAACAACAGTTTTCAGTTGCTAGGTATCAGGTACTAGCCTATAAAGCGATAGATGGCATTTTAAAACGTGGCAAGTTGCCCATCGTTGTGGGAGGAACAGGGCATTACGTTGATGCAATTACTAAAGGTTTAGTGGTGCCTGAAGTTCCACCCAACGCAATTTTGCGACGCAACCTTGCGAAACTTTCAAACGCTCAAGTGTTCAAACTACTCAAACAGTTGGACCCGAAGAGGGCAAAGATAATAGACAAGAATAATCCGCGTAGGCTTGTGCGCGCAATCGAAATTGCGGAATCCCTGGGCAAGGTACCGGCTATTAAGTCAGACCCCCGCTACTCGCCCATTGTGCTAGGGCTTAGGACACATGACTTAGGACTTAGGATAAAGAAGGGGGTGGGGGGGAGATTGAAGAAGGGTTGGGTTAAAGAAGTATTGAAATTGCACAAAAAGGGATTGTCTTGGAAACGGCTTGAAAACTTAGGCCTGGGGTACAAAATCATCGCTCAGCACTTGCAAGGCAAGGTGAAAAAGAGTGAGCTCACAAACATGATAACTACTGCCGAAATTCAATACACCAAAAGACAACTGACCTGGTTCAAACGGGACAAATCAATCAAATGGTTGGACAAAGCCGACCTGGCGAAATGGCCTCGACTGGCCAGCCTCCCGGGGCTCCGAAGGAGGGCCATTTCGCCAGGTCAGCGAAGTTAATCCAGCCCCTTCTTCACTTCCTCGAATTCGTTCTCAACTTCTTTGAGACGCTCGCGGAGTTCTTTGACTAGGGCGTTGCCCTCTTTGACTTTCTTTAAACCTTCCTCCACGTCTACCTCACGTTGCTTCTCAAACCAGCTCGCTATCTCTTCGAGCTTACCGAGCTTCTCTTTGATGTTTATCTTTTTTGTCATTGCACTTTTGACTTAACACTACCATCGGCTAGTCGTGTTTCTAATGTATCGCCCATTTTAACATCTCCCCTCTTCTTCACAACCTTGCCACCCGTCATGGTTATGCTATAACCTAGGCGCAAGTTGTGCATCGGGTCAGCAATGGCAAATAGCCCTTCGGCCCGGCTTATCTGCTCTTTAATCACTTTCAGACGACTACCGATGGCATCGGTGCCCCGAGCGAGACGGGCAAGCATTTGGTCGAACGAGCGAAAAATGCGCGTAAAATAACTAAACATTTTCTGCTCAAGCAAGGCTACCTTTTGTTTTAGATCTGACATAACGCCTTCCATTCCACGTTCAAGTTCTTTGGTAAGCTGGGGCAAACCCAAAACAAGCGGCGACCAGGTGTCATTGATAATGTGTGCCACGGCAGTGGGGGTACTCCCTTCGGCATCAGCCACTAGGCTAGCAATGGGCGCATCTACATCGTGACCAATGCCAGCGATGACTGGTATGGGCAAACTAAAGAGGGCACGTGCCACCTCTTCATTATTGAAAGCCTGCAAGCTTTCTAAACTACCGCCACCTCGAATTATTACCACCACATCAACTTCATTGTCGTGTTGTGCTTGCCCCGCGAAGCCTTGGCGAAGTGGGGAAAAATATCGTATCGCTCGCAAAATACCTGGCGCAGCGCCTGCTCCCTCTACTTGAGTGTGCACAAACTTGATACTCATACCAAGCTTAGCTAAATTCTTTCGCAAATCTTGCAACACCACGCCATCACGCGAGCTAATTACCCCAATGCGCGAAATAAATTCAGGCAACTCACGCTTGCGGGCAAACAACCCTTCGGCAGTTAATTTCTTCACTAGCAATTCGTATGCCTTCTTAAGCGAACCCTCGCCCATCGGCTCGATAGATTCGACCCATAAGCCAAGCGAGCCCCAACCCTTCGAGACACTTGGTTTGCCATAAACCTTCACCAACATCCCATCCTCAAGTGCCACCCCCATCCGACGAAAGGTGTAGATAGCACAAACGCACTTAAGCACCGCCGCCACATCTTTGTCCTTAAGCGTAAAACTAACCCATTTGTGACTCTCCTTAAACTCCGTCACCTCACCTTGCACAAAACCCGCCTCCGCACCAAGAGCCAAATTAAGCCGATCCAGGTATTCCCCAACCGAAAGTATTATCTCCGCCGCCTCTCCTGGATTTTTCCCAAACTCAAGTTGCATGCTTATATTTTATTAAGCTTTCCGGTCTTAATGTCATAGACATACTTGCCAGTGATTCTTGCCGCTATGCCGCGACCGTTAGACCTTACGGTGAAACTTATATACTGGTCATTAACCACCACGTCCTTGCTTTGGTCTATGTAACTTGTGTTGGCCTCATCCCTCTCGCTTGGTGTACTGGTGGAAGACTCGAAAATCTTTTCCAACTTAAGTGGGTTAAACTGTCGAGCTAACCAAACTGTGGGGATACCGTCATTGCTACTCATAATATCTCCATCAATACTTATAAAAACAAGTGTTTGACCGGTCGGAGATACAACCGGCACTGGCCAAAAACAGTCGCAATTACTGGTTAGTTTGGATTGTACTTCATCCTTAAGTAATAAATCGACGATCACAGGTCCGCCCCATTCGTACCCAACCCACCTAAACGAGGCATAGCGGCCGCCTGGTAAAACTGATATGGTATCCTCTGCTATGGACTGCATACTCATTTCACTCCGTACTTTTTCCGATGTGGGACCGCGGTAAACTTCTTGCCATTGACCTTCAGCAGTATCAACGTAGACGATGGTTTGGAATAGTGGCTCAGGTTTTGGCAAATAACATCCGAATTGGAGCCACTGTTCTCCATTAACAATACGAAATCGATTGGGGTACTCCGATCCATTAAAATCATTCTTTATCGGGACGTCTTTGATAATGTTCCCCGGGGCACTAGAAGTTGCTGTTACCGGACACGGGGCTTGTGACACACTGTCACTTATCTTTTGAGCATCACTCGTTTTTACTTCGTCTAATCGAGAGTGATTAAGCACAAGGTTTAGCTCATTCTTCCAATTATCCTCTCTGTCTTTATCCATCATCAAACCATAGGCAAGAAATACGTTTAGTATCGAAAACACTATAACAACCACCGCTTCAGTATGTTTATACTTCATTGATTGCTTCGCGGATTAGACGGGACACCTCTTTTAATTCTTCTTCCGGGCTTGTCTCCCTTTCACCAGGACGATATAGGAACTTACGGGGTTCGTATTCAAGTATCCCCGTGTCCCCTTCTTTGCGCGGTAAAACGTGCAAATGAAAGTGTGGCACGGATTGGCCAGCTAGTTTTCCTTCGTTCCATGCGTAATTAAATCCCTCAGCGCCAAACACTTTCTCAAGAGCCATTTTAACTTCACCAGCCAAGCTCCAAATCGCCACTTGCTCGTCTGGTGTGAGGTCGCCAAATCTTGCAACACATCTTAGAGGCACAACGAGCAAATGCCCAGGCACCACCGGGATGTTAGTAGGGAAAACGCAAGCAAGCTCATTACGAGCAATCTCCCTCTTCCCAATTACTTGTTCACAAAACGCGCATTTCATGTATCATTTCACCATTTATTTGGTTCAAGTTGCATATTGATTTCTTTGGGTCAAAAACAGTGATCACCTGGTTGAGGGCCGGTTGTGCTACACAGAGGAAAATTATTCTTTAGAAAAATTAAAACTATAACCAACCATATCAACGCAAAAATACTTACGGCTATCAACAGTAACTTTAATGCTCTTTTCATGGCGGGAGATGAAGGAATCGAACCTTCGACCGCGGTTTTGGAGACCGCTATTATACCACTTAACTAATCTCCCTTTGTAGACTTCTTACAATCCTTTTAACCAGTCCATTATACACAGAACCACTGTGTTTGAAACTCTGTTCTCTGTCCTTAGAATCTTGCTCATCTTTATAAGCCTCGTAATACACAAGCTCGACTGGTAACATCCGTGCTGTGGTATAAACCTTGCCTGCCTTATGTTCTGATAAACGTCGCCGCAAATCGTCAGAACGTCCAAAATAGAGTCGACCATTCTTCAAACTCTTGAGTACGTAGACGTAGTGCATTGTCGGTTTTGGACCACGTCGCTCGCGAGCGACGTGGTGGAGACCGCTATTATACCACTTAACTAATCTCCCCTAGCGGGGGCATTATAACAAAACTAGGTGATTTTTGCTTCCTTGTGAGAGGTGTGCCCCTTGCACCAACGACAATACTTTTTGAGGTCGAGCTTCTTCTCTACAGACTTGCGGTTCTTGGTCGAGAAATAGCCAATGCGTTTGCACTTGGTACAACGGAATCGTATTAGGTGTGGTTGAGCCATGAGTAATGGTAAATGTTAAATCTTAAACGGTAAATATGATTCTACAGGAAAATAAAGAAAAAGCAACTAGTGCTGGGAGCAGGATTCGAACCTGCGTAGGGCTATGCCCGCTTGATTTACAGTCAAGTGCGATTGACCACTCCGCCATCCCAGCCCGCCGATGCGAGGCTTCGCAGGCACGGAAGATTATACCACAGCGTGTTCCTCCTGTCGCTTGGGCGCACGACCTAGTTTTTTGCCGGTTTTTTTGACTAGGGCTTGGAGATCTTTTTTGTCGGACGTTAGGTCTACCAGCACTTCGCCTCCATTTTCAATCTTGCGCGAAATTAAGAGGCTGGCGACTTGATTTAGGATTTTGTCTTGGATTAGGCGCCTAAGCGGACGGGCGCCGAAGTTGGGGTCATAACCATTTGTGGCCAAATAATCAGTGGCGGCGTCAGTAAGAGTAAGTCGCACGCCCTTATCAATGAGGCGCTTCTCAATAAGCTCGAGTTGGATACCCACAATGTTTTTGACCACCTCACGCGAGAGGACTTTAAAGAGGATGATGTCGTCTAGGCGGTTTAAGAACTCGGGACGGAAGTGGTCTTTGAGACTCTCCATTATCTTGTCGTTTATCCTCTCGGCATCTGGCACTTCTTCGCCGTCTTTGTCTTCCTTGTTGTTGAAGCCGATTGAGTTCATCCGGTTGAAATATTCCGCACCAAGGTTTGATGTGAGGATGATGATGGTGTTTTTAAAGTTGACCACCCTGCCCTTGCTATCAGTGAGTCGGCCATTGTCGAGCACTTGGAGGAGGATGTTAAAGACCTCAGGATGAGCCTTCTCGATCTCGTCGAAAAGTATCACCGAGTATGGTCGGTGACGCACAATCTCAGTGAGACCTCCCCCCTCATCGTAGCCCACGTAGCCTGGAGGTGAGCCGATAAGTTTGCTCGTACTATGGCGCTCCATATATTCGCTCATATCCACGCGCACAAGCGACTTCTCATCGTTAAACATAAACTCGGAGAGGGCTTTGGCAAGTTCGGTCTTGCCCACACCCGTCGGACCGAGGAAAATAAACGAGCCGATGGGCCGTTCAAGGTCACCAATGCCTGCCCGGCTACGGCGTACAGCATTTGAAATCTTCTCGATGGCCTCGTCCTGGCCAAGCACACGCTTCTTAAGTTCCTCCTCCATGCGCAAGAGTTTGCGCGCCTCCTCCTCGAGCATTCGTAGCACTGGTATGCTCGTCCAACGCGACACCACACCGGCGATATCCGCCTCTGTTACTTCCTCGCGCAATATGCGGCGCGACTTCTGCAACTTACCTAAGCGGGCCTCCGACTCGGCAAGCGCTTTCTCTTTGGCTGGGATGGTGCCATAACGAATCTCGGCGGCCTTGGCAAGATCAGCCCGGGCTTCAGCCCTGCCAGCCTCCAAACGCAAACCCTCAAGTTCTTTCTTAACCGTGCGCACAGAGTGGATAGTCTCCTTTTCGTTTTGCCATTTGAGCTCTAGCTCTTTGGTCTCTTCGCGCAAGTCAGCCACCTCTTTTTCAATAACTTTAAGTCGGGCAGTCGCGGGCTTCTCTTCACCCACGTGCTCGCTCACGTCCTTCTTAAGTGCCTCCTGCTCAATGGACAAACGCATAATGCGTCGATGAGCATCCTCAAGCAGAGCCGGCTTGTTCTCAAGTTGCAAGCGCAAAGCCGAGGCGGCCTCATCTACCAAATCAATGGCCTTGTCAGGCAAAAAGCGATCTGAAATATAGCGAGCTGAAAGTGTGACAGCCGATTGGATGGCGGCATCTGTAATACGCACGCCGTGGTGAAGTTCATATTTCTCTTTAAGACCACGCAATATTGCCACTGCGTCTTCGAGCGTAGGCTCCTCTACCGAGACTGGCTGAAAGCGCCGGGCCAAAGCTTGATCGCGCTCAATGTACTTCTGGTATTCTTTGAGCGTGGTGGCGCCAATAGCTCGCAAGTCACCCCGAGCGAGAGCGGGCTTAAGCATATTAGCCGCATCCACACTGCCCTCGGCGGAACCCGCGCCCACGATAGTGTGTATCTCGTCAATAAACAAAATTATTTTGCCTTCAGACTTTTCTATCTCTTTGATTATATTTTTCAAACGATCCTCAAACTCACCACGATACTTGGTACCAGCAAGGAGTGCACCGATATCAAGCGAGACAATGCGCTTGTCGCGCAGGTATTCAGGCACATCATTCTTAGCAATACGCACGGCCAAACCCTCGGCAATGGCCGTTTTGCCCGTGCCTGGCTCGCCTATTAAGATGGGATTGTTTTTTGTACGGCGGGACAATATTTCGATAACCCGACGAATTTCGTTGTCACGCCCGATGACTGGATCAAGCTTATCAGCCGCGGCCATTTCGGTGAGATCGCGAGTATACCGCTCCAACGCTTTGTTCTTTTTAGCCACTTGAGGTGAGCCTGCCGCACCAACGGTCGTGCGCATCTCCTCAATGTCCTTCATCACCTCGTCTCGGCTGATGCGAAAGCGCATCAGGACATCACGCGCGGCTGAAGGCACTTCGATGAGGGCGAGAAAGATGTGCTCGGTAGATATAAACTCGTCGCGTAGGATTGCCGCGAAGCGAGCCGACTCGTCGAGCACCTTAACTAGCTCGGGCGTAAAATATATTTGATACGAGGGCGAAGCAATCGAACCGCCGTCTGGACCATCCATCTCACTTAACAATTGATCTGTGAGAAGAACCGTGTCCACTTGGAGTTTGTCGAGCACAGACATAATCACGCTCTCTTCGGCCACAACAAGAGCCGCCAAGAGGTGAATCGGCTTAACAGAGTTTTGCCCACGCTCTATAACTAACTCGTGAGCCTTACGGATTGCTTCTCGTGCTTTAGATGTGAAATTATTGAAGGGAATCATGAATAAATTATACTTTAATTTATAGCGTTGTCAACGGCGGCCGTGTTGCTGGTTTTGTCAGGAGAATCGGCAATTAGAGATTTAAATTTAGCTCCAAAGTAGCCGCCAGGGATAGCCACGCCATCAAAGCCGGCGAAATCGCCCACATACATGCCTATCAAGTCGCCCGACAGATCGAAAACGGGCATAGAGTTTATTGAAGCGGCAGGCGAAACACTTGTCATTACAATGGGCGTGGAGGAAGCACTACCTGTTCGAATAGTTGTTACGTTGCCCAAGCGCACTGTCTCGCCAAAGTCCTTGGTTGTACCAAGAGCGAAAACCCGTTCGCCTAAAGCTGGAGCACTGCCAACTAAGGATACATAAGGCAGACCTGAGGAGCTACCAGACGGTACTATTTTTAATAAAGCAACTCCCGAGTTTTCATCAATCATCTCCACCTTCGCCCGAAGCACGCTTGAGGTACTGGTGTTAACACTCCAAAGAAGCTCATACTCGCTGTCTTGAAGCAGGCCGGTTGATTGTGTGAGGATAGCCCCGCTCCCTGAAACGGAAACTGCTGGGTGATACGTTACCTCATCAACCTTAACGAGGAGTGTGGCGTCCTTATTCTTCTTAACTGCAAGCACCACCAAGTCACCCTCGGTGGGCCCGCTCTCTTTAATGCGCTCGATAATCTTCGTCTCCCCTGGCGTCACCTTCTCCACAATAGTTTGCACTTCCCGATTAATAGTGCGGATAACATCCGTGGGTGCTTGATTAACCAAAGTAACAGTCACAATCCCCGTGGCGATACTTGTCACAAACGACACCAAAAGTGCTAGTAGTAAAAGTTGAGATTTTGTAAGTTCGTCTATCTGCATTTGTCCCATTATAGCACCACACGCAATCCCCACAAAACACTTACCGGCGGGTCCCCTCGTGGGTCCCCGCCGGCTTGGTTGATTGTCATTTAGACACGGGCCGGGAAGCCCGCCTCCTTGAGGAACTGGAGGTAGCGTTTGGCCGCCGGGTCCCGCACATCAGGAACCCACTGCGACACCGTCCAAACAGGATGATTCGGCCCAATCTTGCGAAGAACCGGGATTGTGTATGCCTGCCAATGGAGGTCCCAACTCTCTTGAAAATTCGACTGCAAACACCGTTCAGCCTCCCTCTTGACTGTACAGAGCGCCGTCACAGGGCTGGTCTTGCCACCACGAGAAACAAGAGTATTTAGGCTCTCGGGATACTGGGGCAAGCCATTACCACGACTACCAATCGAGTCGTAGAGCATAATCCCGTCGCTGTGGCCGGTGATGGCTACGACGCGACCAAGTTTCAACCTCATGCCGATGTCAGAGGTTTTGACTCCCCGCCTCTTAGCCACCTTCTCAACGATGGGCCAGCCGTTTTCCCCTTGCTCTTGCGTTACTCGGTATACAGAAGTCTGTGTGACTGCGTAAAAGTACTTCAAATTTCACCTCTGCCCACTATCCTATGCTCGCCTGTGTAAATGTCAATATTGGCAACTTTCAGACGGTCGTGTAAATATTGCCAATCGCGAGTTTACTGAACATGTTCAACACTTAGTGTCGAACAGCTAAAATTTGAGGCCTTTGACTTTGAGGTACATGGCTTCGGCGGCTTGCCAGTTGAAGTTCTTCCAATATGCTTCGATATAGGCTTTGCGGTCGCTCCCGAAGTCGATGAAATAGGCATGTTCATATACATCAATCACAATGATGGGCAGACAACCCCACACTCCCCCTTGGTTGTGCGCATCAGCGTTGTATTGACGCAACTTACCGTCCTTTGTGTCCCAACAGAGCACGGCCCATCCCCGCGCGGCCATACCACATTCGCTCATATATTTAATTGCCCCTTCCATGCTCCCCCATTTTTCAATCAAAGCTCTCGAAAGCTCCGGGGCCTTACCCCAATCAGCGTCACCTTCAAGTACGCCGAAATACCATTCATGCAGATAGACTGCGTTCGTTGCAAAGTTCTCTGCATCCTTTAGAGTACGCAACTCGCTATATGTCGGGTTTGTGCCAGAAACATTGCCCGCGATAATCTCATCCCGCAACTTGACCAACTTATCGCCAACTTCCTTCCCTTTAGCAACGTAGCCGGCGTAGAGCTTGTCTTTGTGGATTGCCATCGTTTTGTCGCTAATGCCTATCATTTTGTCTGCCATAGATTTGTGTGTTTATTGATAATCGCAACTAATTTCTTAACAACGTAATCAAGCTGTGACTTGGAGGTTGAACCTCCAAGTGAAAAACGTACTGATGAATTGGCCTGTTTTTTAGATTTACCTAAGGCAAGTATAACATGCCCCACTCCGCCAAGGCTTCGCGGGGTAGACTCGCCACAATCATTATTTGAGCATGCTGCCCCGGCCGAAGCGGCAATGCCGTATCTATCAAGCTCGAGTACGGCAAGCTCTGAATCAATAGGCAAAACAACATTTACATTATTGGCCAGCCTATTCTTGAGCGAACCATTTACTGAGGTACCGGGTACTTCGGTGCGTAACTTAGTGATGAAATAGTCACGTAGCTTTGTGAACCGCACAACTTCTTTCTCTCTGTTTCTTTCGACTTTCTCTAAAGCATCGGCCATTTGTTCGACTAAAGGCACAGGACAAGCATCCCTCAAACCAGAATGCAGGAGTTCGGTACTCCTGCGGACGTAAAGAAAGGCTGCGCCTGCTGGGCCGCCAAACTTAGGAGCAGAGAAACTCGCCATGTCGACACCCAAACTCTGCATGTTGACCGGCAAAAGTCCTGGCGCTTGCACACAGTCACTGTGGAAATAAATTTTGCGAGCTTGGGCCCGCAACATCCTGGCTATCTCTTTAATCGGCTCTATCGTGCCCATCTCATTGTTGGCATACATCACGGACACAAGTTTCGTGTTGGGGCTCAGGGCCTCCTCAACTTGCTTGACCCCCACAAATCCGTCACTGCTTGGCGCAAGATAAGTTACACTCACTCCCCTCTCCTCAAGAACCTTAAAAGCATCAAGCACGCTCTTGTGCTCGATCTGCGTAGTGATAGCGTGAAAGCGACCCCTGAGCAGGCTCGCTACTGCGTTCGCCTCAGTTCCCCAGGGGGTAAAGATAATTTCGTCGGTGGCCACGCTTAAAACTTTGGCAATCCTTGCTCGGGCGCTTTCAAGCCTAGCCTTGGCCTCCCGACCCTCTTTGTATATAGCGTTAGGATTATTCTCCCCCGCGGCATAGTCTAGGAATATCCTCCTTTTTTCTTTGCTCTTGCGCATAGGCATATTAAAGCACAAAGACGGTTGCCGAACACGACAACCGTCTCATAAACTAAGACCCAAGATCTCGGCCAGCTCGGCAAAGCTCGACACTATGAAACTTGCCCCCGCCGAACGCAACTCCTCTTCGCCGTGGGTGGTCGTGAGGCCAACTGACACTGTGCCAGCCTCTGTGGCAGACCGGAGTCCTCGGCGTGAATCCTCAATAGTCAGAAGTTGGCCGGGAGCTATCCCCAGGAGCCGAGCCACTTCCTCCCAGTGGTATTTGTTCGGCTTAGCCATCTTTGCCGGTAGAACATCCGCTGGCACCAAAGCCACGAATTCACTCTCCTCAAGCCCCAATACTTGAAGAGCAGCTAAGAGCGACACCCTTGAAGCGGCAGTGGCGATAGCGCAAGGAATGCCCCGGGCGTGCAAGGCCCGTATTAACGCAACCCCACCAGGTATTGCCCGCACTCGGCCCATGTGAGCCAAATAGTAGGCTCTCTTGAAGTGCACCAGCTCTTCTGTGTTCCTTGCACTCCCCTTTCCGTAGCGCCTAGTTATGCGCCGAAAGATATCGTAGTTTGTCCCTCCTTCGCTGTCGCGGATAGTAAGGCCGCGATCCGATACGCCGAAAACTCGACACGTCTCAAGCACCGCCTCGAAGTTCAACTCTTCAGAGGCAATAAGCGTGCCGTCGAGATCAAACCCAACGGCCTCGATTTGATGCCCACGAAACTCGAGCACGCCGCTCACCCCCTTCCGATTAGCAAACTAACAGAGGTGCAGACAAATTGCAAATGTGAGAAAAATGGGCTAGGATAGCGACATGTCGCCCATTGAATACGCGCTCATCGCCCTTGTCGTCCTCCTGGCCGTCTGGGTCACACATCTTGAGATGCGCCTCACCAAGCTCCTGGCAGGGAAGAGTGCCAAAACGCTCGAGGATACCATCGTGCGGTTACGCGAGGAAGTTACCAAGCTCTTCGAGCACAAGAAGTTTGCTGATGAACGTTTTAGCAACATTGACGGGCGCTTAAAGCGAAGCGTGCAATGGGTGGAGACCGTGCGCTTCAACCCTTTCGCCGACCAGGGAGGCAAGCAAAGCTTCTCCACACTTATCGTGAACGAGGAGGGCGACGGTGTGGTTCTAACTGGACTTTACGCAAGAGACAAGTCAAGTGTCTATGCCAAACCAATTAAGAAACACGACAGTGAGTTTGAGCTCTCAGATGAGGAACGAGAACTAATTAAACGAGTACGCAGTTAGACCTGATTCGTGGACCACATACACATACAAAAATTATGCCCGAGCAAACACAAACAACTTCGCGCCCACCTATCGTTGTTGTGCTTGGCCACGTGGACCACGGCAAGAGCACTTTACTCGACTACATTCGTAAATCAAATACAGTAGACAAGGAGGCGGGTGGTATAACTCAAAGTATCGTCGCTTATGAAATAGAAGTTGATGGTAAACACATTACCTTCATCGACACCCCAGGGCACACTGCCTTCCAAGCGATGCGCAAGCGGGGGGCCTCTGTAGCCGATATCGCAATACTCGTAATAGCCGCGGATGACGGAGTTAAGCCCCAAACGCTTGAAGCTCTTGCCGCTATCAAGGAAACGCAAACACCATTCATCGTAGCCATCAATAAGATAGACAAACCAAACGCCAATGTTGAACGAACTAAGCAAACACTGGCTGAAGCGGACGTGTTTGTCGAGGGCTATGGAGGTACAGTGCCGGTGGCCGAAGTAAGTGCCAAGTCCGGCAAAGGGGTAGATGATTTACTATCACTAATTCTACTTTCGGCCGAACTTGAAGAGTTTAAGGCAACTCCTAGCAAAAGGGCCGAGGGCATCGTCATTGAGGCCCACCACGCCGGTAAACGTGGGATTGTCGCCACGCTTGTTATTAAAGACGGAACGCTGAATAAAGGCGATTACGTGGCAACAGGTAGTGCATACGCTCCAGTGCGACAACTCACAGATACGCTGGGAACACCACTCGACACAGCCAGTTTCTCTACCCCAGTAGTAGTGGCAGACTGGAACAACGCGCCCATTGCTGGCGAAACTTTCGCAAGCCACAAAAGCAAAAAGGAAGCCGAAGAATTTGTTAAGGACGTCTCACGTATACGACCCGTGATGGTGAAGAAGGAGGTGATGATACCTATCTTGCTTAAAACTGACACGCTCGGCATGCTTGAGGCCATTGAGGGCGAACTCGGCAAGCGAGAGAGCGAGAAGGTGGGAGTAACTATAGTATCTGGCGGCATCGGCACTATTACCGAAGGCGACGTTAAACTAATCCAAGGAGCAAAGGCGCCAGTTATTATTGGGTTTAACGTAGAGGTGGACCGACATGCGCAAGATGTGATAGAGAAGAATGCTATCCACATCGAAAAGTTTGATATTATCTACAAACTAACCGAGTGGTTCGATGCTTACATCGAGAGCGTCACACCCAAAGAGATTAGCGAAACTGTTACTGGCTCGGCTAAAGTTCTGAAAATATTTAGCCGAACACGCGACAAGCAAATAGTGGGCGGTAAAGTGACGGATGGTAAAATCGAAGCTGGGAAAAAGGTGCGTGTTATGAGACGTGAGGGGCAAATTGCCGAAGGCCACATTGTGGGTCTAGAGAAGAATCGTGTAGAAACGCGTGAGGTAGAGACGGGCGAGCTATTTGGTGCGAGTATTGATGCTAAAACTGCGATAGCTGAAGGTGACGTGATAGAGCAATACACATGACAAAAGAAAGGAGGGTAAATAGATTAACTGACCACTTGCGAGATTTGGCGGCTAAGTTCTTAGAGAAAGAGAGTTCGCGCACTGCCCTCATCACTGTCACGCGCGCGGAGATTAGTAAGAACGCGAAAAAGGTCAACCTACTTATCAGTGTCTTCCCACCCGAGCGTAGCGACCAGGCGCTTGATTTCGCCAAGCGAAAAATGGGAGATTTAAGAAATTTCGTGGCCACTGAAATGAAAACAAAAAGTGTACCAATTTTCAGCGTCAATCTAGACTTAGGCGAAAAGAACCGTCAACGCATAGACGAACTCTTGCGCACATAGTAAGCTAGACACACGGCCTGGTGGCGAAGAGGCAACGCGGCGGTCTGCAAAACCGCTATGCGAGGGTTCGAATCCCTCCCAGGCCTTTGGCCACGCCCGGGTGGCGGAATGGTATACGCGCTCGACTTAAGATCGAGTGTCGCAAGACGTGAGAGTTCGAGTCTCTCCCCGGGCACAGAGAAAAATCATTGCGATGAAGTTGTTTTTGCGTTAGTATTATTTCGTTATCCCTCCATAGCTCAGTTGGTAGAGCAGCTCGCTCTTAACGAGAAGGTCGTAGGTTCGAATCCTACTGGGGGGACTAGGAGTGCGAGAAATGACTCGCAAAGCCGAGGTGGCGAAATTGGCAGACGCGCCAGCCTTAGGAGCTGGTTCCCGCAAGGGATTGGAGGTTCAAGTCCTCTCCTCGGCACCACAAACTTATCATCGGACTTTTACGTCCCAGTGATCATTTTCTTTCATCCAGACCGCTCCCGTCTTTGTATCAAGGTAGCGCTCATACTTTTTTTCCCCAGATGGTGGCATCCGTCTGAATTTGCCGTCGTTAGCATTGACCGAACCGGTTATATAATCATTTATTCCCGGGTTTAGGCTCACGTCGACCGCTTCGCCCTGCGGGTGACCAGCGTTTGGATCGTGATCAACATTAGGATTAGTGGCATCTGTGACTTGCAAAAAACAAGCTGCACAAGCATCAGCAAGGGAGAGAACGGCATCAAGCGTACCCACCTTGACACCCTCCAAAACCGCTCCATTTTTTACGCTAACATTGTGGTATTGACCAGTATTTTCCAAATAATTCTTAGCCGTGTTCTGGTCGAACGTGCCTGCTCCAGCACCACCTGCTCCGCCGGTTGGGGATGTAACCTGGGTGAGACCGAGCTTGGGGTTAACGAGTGCGGGGTTAATTGTGTTTAGGATTAGCCACGAGACTAGGGCGAGCACCAAGCCAGTGAGGGCACCGGTTATACGCTTGGTGGCCTCTCCTTTGGCCCCAGGATTGGCGAAGGAGGTCATATATTCGATGCCACCTATCACAATCATAATGAAAGCAAGCACAACAGTGATAGTGAGCGCCGCGTTGTACACCACACCGAAGTAACCGACGCCAGTTACGTCTTGTGTCTTTTCCTGACCTGGCAAACGCTCAAGCACTATGTACTCCGTCGTCCCTTCTGCGTAAGCGGTTTGTATAAATGACATAATTATTTGAACTGGGGCGGTTGTTCCACACTGCCCGTGCCAATTTGGAAGGAGTCCGCAATTAAGTTAACCAGACCCCATACACTCACCATAACAAACAAGCCTACAATACCCCAAATCATCTTGCTTCGCCCCTCTTTACGTCCTTCACTCTCGCCAGATTTGCTTATAAACACCACCACACCCCAAATAAAGTAGAGCAAGGCCAACCCCGCCACAAGCACAATAAGACCGTTGATAATCGAATAGAGTACCCCATCGTAACCGAAAATGTAATCGAATCGTGTTGGATGTCCCATGCTTGATTAACTTGCTTTTGGCAGGCCGGGCGATTTGGGGACGGTAGGATTCTCGCTCCCCGGTCCGAGGATACTCTCTCGCACAAAGCCCACCAGTCCCCACACGCTCACAATGGCAAAGAGGGCGATAACACCCCAAATCATCCTGTGCCTGCCTTCAGCCCGCTTCTCTTCACTCCCAGAATTACCAATAAACACAATCATACCCCAGATAAAAACAATAACGGCCACCCCAATGGCAAGTGGCACCAGATTACCAAGCCAAATCTTCAAGCTATCTATGATGTCTCCGAAGGTGCGGGCGTAAGCAAGCCCGGGCAAGGCAAAGGCGACTGTGGGTAAAATGAATTTAACTGTGCGTAATTTCATACTGTTCATTAGCTTACTGTGGTATTAGGTTTCTGCCATCTGTTGGGGAACCTACCTTTTCGTCAATTCCAAACGTCTGGCCCACAAACCGAGTCAAGCCCCAGATTGAGACTATCACGAAGAGGGCGATAACACCCCAAATCATCTTTTGCCTCCCCTCTTTGCGAGCCTCCTCCTCTCCGGATTTAGCAATAAATACAACCAAACCCCAAATAAATACTATCACCGCAAGGCCAATCATAATGGGCATTAAGGCCCCGAGCCATCTCTTCAATGATGCAATAAATGTGTCCAGACCGGCCGCGAAAGTGAGAGCTGGTAAAGCTATTATTAATAGGACGCTAGAAAGTTTTGCTAAGCTGTTTTTCATATCCCCATTATACCCCATAGAAAGCCAATAAACGTAAGGGTTTATTCACACAAGCAATAGAACTTAGCCTTGACTTGCGATCGTCAATAATATACATTGAAAGGGTGAAGGAATCGCCTTTCCATTACACATATTGTAAAACTCGCCTTTATGGCTACGGATAACCTTCTCGCCAGACTATACCAATCCTCAAAAACAATCCTAACCACCAAGGACATTGCCTTGATTTGGGGCGAGACTAACAAAGTAAATCTTACTTCAAAAATAAAATATTATGCTAAGCAGGGGTCACTAATCCGCTTGACCAGAGGTGTTTTTGCGAAAGACAAAAATTACAATCCCAAAGAACTGGCAACCAGTATTTATACCCCCTCCTACATAAGTTTTGAGACAGTGTTGCGAGAGGCAGGCGTAATCTTTCAACAACATGACTCAATTTTTGTAGCCAGTCCCTATCCTGCTACAAAAGAAATTGACGGTCATGTAATTACGTTTAGAAAACTGAAAGACAGCGTGCTTTTTAGCGCAATTGGCGTTAAGAATGAAAAAAATTATAGCATCGCTACACCCGAGCGAGCATTCCTCGACACTATTTATTTATCTCCTAAATTTTATTTTGACAACCTGCGACCCATTAATTGGGAGAAATGCTTTAAACTTGCGAAAATATACGAGAACAAACAGCTCATAAAGCGCTTAAAGAAATGCCAGACTCAATATCAAAAGTATGCTCAATAAAGAAAAACATCAGCTCATAATGGGACAGATTTTGAGAGATATCTATTCAGACACTTCCATCTCCTCTTTTTTGGGATTTAAAGGTGGTACTTGTGCCTATCTTTTTTATGGCCTCTCTAGATTCTCTGTAGACCTAGACTTTGACCTATTTTCTACGGGTGAAGATACCCAAAAACTGGTTTACGAGAAAATTGGCGGTATGTTAGGAAAATACGGAGAGGTAAAAGATAATCACATAAAACGAAATACCGTCTTCTTCCTGCTCTCATACGGCGACACGGATCATAATGTCAAAGTTGAAGTGAGTGTGAGAATCCTCGTGCCAGACATCAGAGAGCATTATGAGATCAAAGAGTATCTTGGCATTTCTATGCTTGTGGGCAAGAAGGATTATCTCTTTGCGAGCAAGCTGGCCGCTCTGACCAGCAGAAGCGAAACAGCTATGCGGGATATTTATGATATCTGGTTTTTCGGCACATATCACTGGGATATCAATGCCGAAGTGATCAAAGCAAGGACTGGCAAGACTATCAAGGAGCATGTGGCAGACTGCATACTTTCTGTTGAGGCAGTCAAAGACAATGAAATTCTGCGGGGATTGGCTGAACTTTTGCCAGGTGAAAAAGAGAAAGTTTGGGTCAAAACTCACCTAAGAAAAGAGGTCATATTCCTCCTCAAAAACTACCAATCAGTGTTGGGTTGACAAGCACCCATATAATATGGTATACTCCCCCAAGCGGTCAACTGGACCAGTTCATTGAAAAACTTGGTCCAACCCCGTAGTGAAGCAAAGCTCTACTACAGGGTCCAAAAAGCCGTAGAATCGGCCAAAAAATCTAGAAGGGAAAGGATAAAATGTGGGGAAGAATCGCTAAGACAGCAAAGTGGGCGTTCGGGGAGTTCGGTACCGCGTTGGCAGCAGCTGGCGTCGAAAGAAAGATCTTCGGAAGCCCAGGCGAGACGGGCGGCGGGTCTGCCACCAATTACGTTTCAGGAGTCATGGGAGAACACCACACTATGCGCGCAGAAGAGGAGAAAAAGGCGCGAATCGCCCGCATCGAGGTTGAGGAAATCATCAGCAAGATGTTCCCCGCTCTCGCAAAAATGCTCGACAGCAACGAGATCTGGGAACGCGACCTGATGATGGCGGTTCACGATAAATTCGACATGGGCGCCAGCAATAGCGCCCCCGCCACGGCACCTGCGAAAGGACGCGGTCCAACCCCTGCAACTATCCAGAAGCAGGCGGAAGCAAAAGTGCAGGCCGCAAAAGAACGCACAGATAAAATCGTCGCATACCTGCAAGGGTTCGACGAAACTGCAATAAAGGATCCTAAAGAATTCGCGGGGCGCATGGGCAGGCTCCACAAAGACACCACCCTCGAGAGTATTGGCAAGTCAGCCAAAAAAGTCTGGGACAAGCGCGCGGGATACGTCGGCGAAGCCAAGGTGGTTCTCGACGAAATCGACGCCAGGGTCAGTCCCAAACTGGACGAAGTGAACGCAAACCTTCGTCGTGCTGGTTGGCAACGGGAAAGGAGATAGGAATGCCAGTACCAGCCAGGGTACAGCCTTACCAACCGAACTTCGCTACCCCACGGGCACAACGCCCTTGGTGGCACTACATGCTCATGCTCATCGCCCTCCCGCTATACATCATAGTGAGAGTAGCGAGAGTGTGGTGGCAAGCACTGACAATCATCGCAGATGAGATAGTCGGCGGAATCCGCTGGGTCGTCCGGTGGATCAGGCAGTTCGTTACGTGTCACCGGATGGAGGCGGTGTTTGTCCTCAAAACCGCCAGTGTGGCTGGCCTCGTGTGGCTGGTCATCTGGCTCAGCAATTACCTAGAGCAGTTGCTCTAAGGAGGCCGTGTGTTAGATCGGATATGGGATTTCATCCAGAACGTCTGGTTCGGAACCAACTCACGGTTTCGGAAATGGATCTTCTACTCAACCATCTTCCCCGTCATTTTCGTCATCGTGGCGTTAAAGACGGGCCCCTTCGTCAGCAACTACGTCATACCGATCGCGGTGGGCATCAACGTGATCGCCACCATCGCCATCTTGTGGCACCACCTCAACTGGGTCAACGGCGGGCACCTACAGTCGCCCGTGGGGCCTTTAGGGCTCGCGGCATTTCTTCAGATCCCGCAGGTACGTAAGTACCTTCTACCAGCCCTCGGTTGGCCGCTCATCATCCAAGTGATGTTGGCGGCTTACCTTCGGCTCGTACCCATAAGGGAGGAGCAGGAACTAGCCATGTGGCTGGTACTCGCTACCTTGCTCACACTCCTTAGCGTGGCAGTCGGGTTCAAGTGGGGACGCCGGATCGCGGTCACGGCGATGGTCGTGATGTCGGTCTGGATAGCGGTGGCCCACTACATCCACAATAGACAGGTGGATGCGAAAAGTGGGTCGGGCAACCCCACGCCGCCAGCGGCATCAACTCCCGTGGTGGTGGCTTACGCTCCACTTGGTGTGGAACCGGCACAGGTGCGCAGTCGACACAGCGGTCCTTACGATGTTGAGGTGGCAGAAAACTCAAAGGAGTGGATCCACTTCACATATAAGGATCGCGATGGCAACACCGGACATCGCCAATGGCGACGTGACGAAACCAGAGGATTACGGTGGTTCGATAAGGACGACCACCAGTGTTCTAAGGATTCACCATGCTCCATGACGGTTGTCTGGAGCGACAAAGAAAGCCGCTGGCTCCAGCACGACAAGGAGGGGGAAGACATCTGGGTAGAGTCTCGGCCCGTGGCCGAGGCGAAACTGTGAGAGTCGCCACACCATGCGCTCGGGCGCCTGCTCGAGCATCGCCCTCTTTCCTCGGACCAAGTTTTAGTTTTAGTTCACTCAAGCAGCCTTCTGCTTTCAGTCCTGCGCGCAAGCGTGGGGAGGAAAGGCGGATGGCTGCTTTTTCTTTTGCCGATTCGACACAACACTGAGGTCAGACCTCCGGAGTACCCGAGGACTGACCTCAGGGACGCAATACTTAATTAAGGACTTTGTGGTTGAATCACGCAACCTGGAGTTCCCGGAGTGCACGGCACCTTAATTTTTTCATTTGGGTCTATGCCGAAGATATCACCTATATAACCTACGATACCCCAGATGGACACAATGACGAACAGGGCAATAATACCCCAGAGCATCCTCTTCTTACCTTCCTCGTGAGCTTCGCCACCGGCAGTACCGATAAACTTGATTATGCCCCAAATGAAATAGGCCAGAGCAAGGGCAACAAGTATCGGGATAAGCATATTAACAACAGTGCCTATGAGCTGTTCAAGCTGTGTGACGTTATTGCCCATTGCTTATTTTGTTTAGACTTTTAATTACTTAAGACTCGACAGCAGGTTTGCTATCAGGTTTACTATGCCGAAGGCGCCAAGGATGATGGCCACGCCAATGACGCCGTAGACCATATGAGTCTTACCTTCGGTGGCTTTACTGGTCTCATCACGATTCATCATAAAGCTAGCCACTCCCCAAAGGAAGTAGAGCACGGCCGCCGCAAGCATTAGCTTGAGGAGCGGGTTTACAATCGCCCCGTTTAAATTCTTTACAAAGCCATCCATCAACTACTATAGGCCCTCAATGACAGGTGGCTTACCCTTGCTGTTTGGATCGAGGTCAAAGACATTACCAATGTAACCAACGATACCCCAGATTGATACGATAACGAACAAGGCAATAATACCCCACCACATCTTGGTCTTGCCCTCTTCGTGCTTCTCACCGCCGGCACTCATAATAAACTGCACAAGGCCCCAGATGAAGTAGAGCAGGGCAACCGCCGTCAAAATGGGTATTGCTCTGGTGACAATCGTCTGGATAAGGTTAAGGAGAGCAAGTAAGTTCTCCCCAGCCGCAAACGCAAAAACTGGTGTAAGCGATAGGGCCGCTGTTACTCCTGCTACTATTTTCTTAGACATGTAAATTCTTGATAATTAGCTTTTAATAATTTGACTTTTAATAACAGATTAATAGTAGCACGGTAGTTTTAGCCGTCAAATAAAGTTACTCACAGTGCTAGAGTCATTTAAGCCAAAGGTGGAGAGCACCAAATTGGCCAAACCCCATAGAGCTACCATCGCAAAGAGGGCGATTATCCCCCACATCATAGTCTCTCGCCCTTCTTTGACCTTCTCTTCGTTGCCGGCGGCAAGGATAAACTGGGCCACCCCATAGAGGAAGTAGAGCAAAGCTAAGCCGATAATAATGCCCACCAGTGGGTTGGAGAGGCCGATGGCGTTATCTACCAAACCTTTGAAAGCTAGAGCTGTCATATAATATAACTAAAGTGCCTCTACTGTTGCTTTGATGACTTTAGACATAATCTCTGCTCCTAGTAAAACTGCTCCGCCAATGATTGTCCAAAAGAGAGCCTTCCTCGCCTCCTCAAGTTTGGTGGCATTGCCTTGGGCAGTCACGAACTTGAGACCAGCATAGACGATAAAGACAACCAGCACCGGTATCCCAATCTGCACAAGCAGATGCAAAACTTTGGTCAGCAAAGCCGGGATATCCCCGGTACCGCATAGAGGGTTCGGGATAGTGCCTCCCCCGCAACCACCTGCATCAAGCTGTGCAAAAGTGAAAGTTGGCAAGGTGGCAATTGCGTACAATACCAGTGTTTTTATTTTCATATTTTTTGTTCTAGGGGGTTCTTAATATTTGTGGCGCCTAGACCTTTGAGGATAGTGTTAACTATAAGCCATGCGGAGAGGGCGATGAAGAGGCCTATGAGCGAGGCGAAGACAACCTTCTTGCCCTCTTCGCGTTGGCTGGCCGAATTACTGCCGATAATCATCCTAAAGCCACCCACCCCGATGCCAAACACAGCAAGGGGTATGCCAATGTACTTGAGAAGAAAGTCTACCACCCGCGCGATTAACTTCCACAAATCATCAAGGGTGCAGGGTTCAATGGGAATCGAGCCCCCACCTTCACCTGGGCCAACTTCCTGGTTGCCACAGTTTACAAGCGAGGGAAAGGCTAAAGCCCTGGCCATAGGCACAAAACTAACTAGGATCACCAGCGTTAAGAGAAATATTGGGATAAACTTCATATATCCTAAATAGGTTAAAACAAATTGCGCAACTGGGTATCGGCTACTGATACCGCCTCCTCGGGCGTGCTCTTGCCTATCATAACAGACTCGACCATAGACGAAAATATGTTCCTGGTGACAACATCCGATGGATCCGGCCAAGTCTTGCCAATGATGGCCGAATTATAGAAAACGGTCAGGATGGGGTCAACGTTCCCCGCCCCGAGCAAGTCACGCCGAGCGGGTGACAGGCCAAGCCTCACGCTGAAGATGTTGGCCGTCTTGCCCAAAGCGGCAGCGTAGGCTACAGCAAAAGCATCTTTAATATGAGGCGAATTTTTCAACATAGCCAAGGCATAAACATCAGTATAAGTAAGCTTGGTTGCCTGCCCCGAGGCACTCGAGGGGGTGACTTGTGGCATAAGGGCTACGTCAAAATCAAGATGGGGATTGCGCTCACGGATAGTTGGCAAGTCCCTGGCCAAGCCAAAATAAATCGCCAAATTACCCGCGATAAACTCATCCAATGAATTCTTCTTGGCGCTGTTCCACGAGTACTTGGGCAAGGCCGGATTACCGAACTCACCGTAGTACCGCAGGGCCGACGGAGCGGCACCAGTGGAAGCAAGCTTAACGGTATAGGCGTCTTTGGCTTCGTCGCCGCTACTCGTGTCTGTAGCGCGCGTAACGATTGGGTCACCCGTTTGCATAATCTGGGTACTCAAAATTTCTTTAAAATGGGTCACGTTGGTTGTGCCACCCATGGCCACTGCGGCACTGGTTATGGCACCGCTAGAGTCAACTTTGGTCAACTTCTCTGGGTAGCGCTGGAGCTCAATCCAAGAGGTGGGAGGTGTGGCGATACCAGCGCGGGTCAACATATCGCGATTCCAATACATCACCAATGGGTCGGTGTAAACGGGCAAGCCCAAAGTGCCAGCCGCACGCATTAGCACCTCGCTCCCCTGCACAAAATTATCTTTGAAGGTTCGCTCGGGTAGAGCTGTTACTGGAATTGGGTACAACTTGTCGGCCTGGTGAAGCAGTAGAGTGTGTGGGGCCAATATCAAATCCGGACCTTTGCCAGAAGCCAAGGCATTTACTAATTCGTTTTCAAAGGTTGCGACCTCTTTCTCCGTGTAATTAATATCAAGCTTCTCACCAGCCTCTGCCGATGCGCGCATTATGGCGCTAAACTGATTGCTTGGTATCGAGCCCCACATACTAACTTCAACTGTTTGAACTTGTGTGTTTGAGCCTCCACCAACTTTGATAACACCCGAGAACACCATAACAGCACCCACAATAAAAACCCCGAACACTATCATCAAAATTGTTTGAAAATTCTTCATATTTGATGCTCCGCTTCGCTCCGAGTTTTTAATTTAAGATTTGCCATTTACCATTTTACATTTACGATTTGCGTAGCAACAACCCCCAGTGATGTGAGCCGGCCTCAAATTCTTTAGCCACGGCGAGACCGGCTTTGCTAAACAATTCCTTGGCAACCACAGCCGTTACCACCTGCGAAGGGTGTGGCCCCATATGGCCGAACGAACCTGTCCAGTCTAGCACAAGCATCTGGCCACCAGCCTTGAGTATGCGCATGGCCTCTTTTATCAACCCCTCTTTGCTCTCGGCCTGAAAGAGTACGTTGGAGATTATAACCGCGTCACATATTCGATCGGCAAGTTTGACCCCGCCCGGCACTTCGATATCAGCCCATATTGTCTCTATCCCATCGTAACCACGATGAGTAACGTCAGCCCGCAAGCGCTCGAGCATAGCCTTCTGCACATCCACGGCATAGATAGTAGCCCCCTGTATATTCTCCTGCTTTATCAAATCCGCCAAAGCAAAACAGTAAGCGCCCGTACCAGCACCCAAATCCGCCACCACCATCTTGTCAGCAAGATGCAAATGTTCAACAACCTCACTGGGCGTTGCAAACGACATACATATATTGTAGCAAGCAGAACCGCCGCACTAAAGCCCCTTATCCCCGTCTTTTGACCTCAACCTCCTCTTTCAATAAATCAAATTTGACAGTGAAATGCTCGAAGAATCCGACTTGGCCCACCACACCATACGACATCACACGACCAGCGACATCGGGCATAAATCCAGCCTCAATTTTGTATGGCCAACCGCCAACCTCAATCTCAACACTGTGGACAAAGAAGACGGAGGCCTTCCCGCCGATACCAAAAACCTCTTTTTGCTTCCCCTTCCGCACATCAATCCCAATCGCTTCTCCAATGGCCTCAGAAAATATGCACAAATCTGCGCCTGAATCTACTAGCACTTCGTAACCTATTTCACCCTTTCCGTTTATAAGCTTAATGGGTATCACCGGACGGAGAGTATCCCCGTATCGTTTATACCTAAACTTCATAGAGCGCCAACAAAGGGAACTATCTTTTCGGGCATCCTAGTGAGAAAAGGCGTCTCGTCACTCTTCATCTTTGCTTGTCGAACAGCCTCTTGCACTGTCCTGCCCGCGCCCAACACAGTCTTCTCGTCCTTAGCAAGGGCAACCCAAAGACCCTTATATTTCTTGTATATTTTTGTCCAGTCAATAGCCATAGCTATATCCTACTACAAACCCCAATCCTCCGCAAAAGTTACCTTAGTGCTTCTACATCTTTCTCAAGTTGGGCTCTTGTTTCTTGTATTGAGTGAGCATTCTTCTGTTCGGCGGCGTACTCAAGAGTAGTGATGCCCACATACAGCCGCCAGAATTTCATCCTTTCTTTAAATCTTGCGTCAAAAATACTTTTGTCCTCGTATCCTTCCATTATCACTTCGACCGGGTACTCCGGGTCAAAAAATTGCCAGTAGGCCAAGTCACGAATGGGGTCGCCTCCTTCAGCATTTTCAAAATCGATAACACCACTCACTTGATCATCCGAAATAAGTAAGTGCTTGGGAGCAAAGTCACAATGCACAAGGTGAGGTTGACCGAGAGTAAACTTTAACAAGGAATCATTAAGATAAGCGACTGCTTTGTCCATAATCGTCGAATCAATCTCTGCTTTTTGCGCGAGGATCATCATTCTTTCTCCTGATAAGTAGGGACTTCCCTTGAAATACTCCCGGATTGAGTTAGAGTTTGCCTTCCCCGCCCCGTCTAGTTCTCCGTAATTACTGGTTTTTATACCATGCATCCTCGATAGCACCTCTCCGACATTCTTCAATACATTTCTCAAACGGTCCTTATTCTCTGGCTCAAGAATTCTGGGGATTTCATTAAGTGGCGTGCCTGGGAGCAAATTCTCCACCGAGAAATTAAATTCCTGCCCATCGTGCTTTGTGCTGCGTATCCCAAGTACCGTTGGCACTGGTAACCCAATACGCGCGCACTCACCAAGAGCCCATTGTTCTCTCTGAAATTTCACGAACTCACTTCGGCCTATTCGGACAATCACTTCTTCACCGCGCTCAATTGTGCCTTTATAAACCTCGTTAATCTCGCCTTTTACGATTCTCTCCTTATGAACCAAAGGCGAACCGACAATATCTAAAACAACTTCTTGCACCAATTCATCTGGAGCGTTGAGGCCAGCATGCTTCTGTTCAAGAAACTTTTGGTATTCTGTCCCCTTTGTAGAAATTGACATCTGATTTCACTAAAGCCCCTTATCCCCGCCTTCTTCAAATTACACCGCACATCCATTTTCCCAAGGACCGTCCCTGTCTAATCTCTAGTTTGTCTTTGTTAACGACTTGCCGGGAAAGTATTTTTTGACAAAGTAACCCGCAAGAGCACTAAATACCAACACTATTACTGCATCAATTATAAGATTGGCTATAGAAAAGGATTCGCATTCCATCCCAGTATCAAAGCACAACCCACCATGCGAAGAAAAAACAAGTGGAAATCCCATAAACTGCGAACCGTCATACGAAGGAGCAGAGGACGTAAGGACAAATGGGACAAGTGAAAAGGAGGCGAGCAATACGCAAGCAATTACAAAGGTTACGATGAATCTATTCATTTGTTCAAGTTTTATTATAACACCTCCACAGAAGCTAACGTATCCTTGTCACGGAGTTTCATTACTCTTACTCCTTGGGTTTGGCGACCTGACGTGGGGACTTCGCCGGCGGTGACTCTTATGACTTGGCCTTGTTTGCTCATTGCTACCAGTTCAACTTCATCCCCAACTTCGCCAAGGCTTCGCGGGGCAAGCACCCGTCCCACGACAATTGGTCCTGTCTTCGCAGTCACTTTGGCTGTTTTAATACCCGAGCCACCACGCTTTTGGATTTTGTATTCTTTGATTTTGGTTTTTTTGCCGAGACCGTTGGCGCTCATTGTGAAGAAGGTTAGTTCACTCTCTTTGTCTTTCTCCACTTTGTCGGCGCCAATAATTTCGTCATTGCCCTTAAGCTTCATTGCTCGCACGCCGCCTGCCCCGCGACCCATTGGGCGAATGTCTGACTCTTTAAAGCGAATTGCTTGGCCGTTCTTTGAAGCAAGAATCACGCTGTCGCTCTTCTCCACCGGCATCACACTCAAGAGTTCGTCGCCCTTCTGCAACTTCATGGCGATGATGCCCGAGCGACGCACGTCTTTAAAGCTCTCGGCTGTAACCTTCTTACCCACACCCCTCTTGGTCACCATCATAAGCCCCACTTCGCCAAGCCTGCCTGCCGGCGAGGCAGGGCTTCGCGGGGTACCGCCCTTTTTGCTACTGGTTAGTGGCAATACACTGGTCACCCGCTCCCCTTCCGACAGTGACAAAAAGTTCATAATAGATTTGCCACGAGTAGCTCGCTTGCCCTCGGGTATCTCGTACATCTTAAGTTGATACACCTTACCCTTGTCGGTGAAGAAGAGTAGGTCGGCGTGAGTGCTTGCCGCCATCAGTATGGTGATGAAGTCCTCCTCCTTGGTGTCGAGGTCCACCACGCCCACTCCCCCGCGCTTCTGGCGCTTGTACTCATCGGGCCGGGTGCGCTTAATATAGCCTCCGCGAGTGAGCACAAGCACGCTCTCTTCGTCAGGTATCATATCCTCCACGCTAATTTCTTTGGCTCCGCCCTTCACAACCTTGGTGCGTCGGTCATCACCAAATTTCTCCATAATCTCGTTAAACTCCTTCTTGATGATGGCGAGCATCTTGGCAGTACTCTTCAAAATTCCTTCAAGCTCATCAATAAGTGCGAGGACCGCGGCTAGTTCGTCCTCAATCTTTTTACGTTCCAAACCAGCAAGTTTTGAAAGTTTCATCTCAAGGATGGCATTGGCCTGGAGTTCACTAAACTTGAAACGCTTCATCAAGTTCTCGCGAGCAATCGGCACGTCTTTACTCTGCTTGATTATCTTTATTACTTCATCAATGTGGTCGAGCGCTTTCTTCAAACCTTCCAAGATATGCGCGCGCTCTTGCGCTTTGCGAAGGTCAAACTGGGTGCGGCGTTTGACCACAATTTTGCGATGCTTGATAAACTCTTCTAAAATGCGCTTGAGCGAGAGCGTCTCGGGCACACCATCTACAAGGGCGAGCATATTGTAGTGGAATGTGGTCTCAAGGTCAGTGTGTTTGTAGATGGCGTTTAGCACCTTCTGCGGGTAGGCGCCACTCTTAAGGTCGATGGCTATGCGCGTGTCGGCAAGGGTAGTTGATTCGTCACGGATGTCCTTAACTCCCTCAACCTTCTTGTCGTGCACAAGGTCAGCAATCTTAATGATAAGCTCGGCCTTGTTGACCTTGTATGGTATGGAGGTAATGATGATTTGGCTCTGCCCCGATTTGAGTTCCACAATCTCGGCCTCGCCCCGCGCCATCACACCCCCACGACCAGTTGAGTAGGCGTGGGCAATATCCTTCTTATTAAATATGATGCCACCTGTGGGGTAATCCGGGCCTTGCACAAACCCGAGCAAGTCTTCGTTGGTGGCGTCGGCATTGTTTGCCAAATGTATGAGAGCCTGCATCACCTCGCGCAGGTTGTGCGGCGGAATAGCGGTGGCCATACCCACGGCGATACCGAGTGTGCCATTGAGGAGAAGCGTGGGTACAGCGCTAGGCAGCACAGTCGGCTCGGTGCGCGTGGCATCGTAGTTGGGCACTAAATCCACGGTCTCCTTCTCAAGGTCGCGCAGAAGCTCGCCTGCGATTGCTGCGAGCTTTGCCTCGGTGTAGCGCTGGGCCGCGGGTGGATCACCGTCGATGGAACCGAAGTTGCCTTGACCAAGCACTAGTGGATAGCGAGTGGAGAAATCTTGAGCCAGTTTAGTGAGAGCATCATAGGCCGCGATGTCACCGTGAGGGTGGTACTTACCAAGCACATCGCCCACCACCAAAGCCGATTTGCGGAAACGCGCGGAGTAGTTAAGTCCGAGTTGATGCATGGAAAAGAGGATGCGTCGGTGCACTGGCTTAAGACCATCGCGCACATCAGGCAGGGCCCGCGCCACAATCACGCTCATGGCGTAAGTAATGTAAGAGGCCTTCATCTCGGCAGAGAGCTCAACTGGTATCACCGAACCAGTTGTCACGCCCTTTATTTCTTCCCCCTCCTCTTTTTTATCTTTCTTCATTTAATTTGTACCATTTGGTGCCTGATATTCTACCTTGCCGCTAAACAAATTCTTAAAAACTTCGAACGGCGAAGGTCCGGCTGTCTGATTCTCCTTTGATACGCTCGAGCTTATGTTGCCTATCAAACTGTTGGCCCAGACACTGGCGATAACAAGCGTGAGCACAATCGCACTCCAAAATGAAATCGCGTGTCGCACCGGCTCGGGCTTGGCACGAAGCTTTTCTAAAAACTCAAACATACTACTTCGCCGTCCTTACCTTCTAAATCCTTTTTCTTAAGCAAGAGCTTGTCTTGCATATTCTCCTTCTCGCCCATTTCTTTAAGAAACTTATGCAAATCACTTTTGTCTTTGTACATCGGCACCACTATTTTTGGCGCCAAGGCACTAGCGAGCTTGGGGGCGTCCGTGGGTACGAATAATACGTCTATTTCGCCAATCGCCTCCTTTGTTTCAGCGTTCAAACTATCATCCACCAAGGCTCCAAGGTGGCAAAGCCTGATGTCATCAAAGAGCACAGAATATATTGTATTGATTTTACCTCCAACCCCAGTACTCCCGATACCCTTCACAAAAGTGCCGTCCACTTCGTATTCGCCCGGACCGTATATATCAAAACCATCGCGCCCACCAATGCGCAACTTACCATCGGCAAAGCTAATGGAGCTCTCGCCTTGAGCAATCTTAAGCTCGCCTTGCCCCAAATACTGTATAACCATATAGCTATTATAGCATTTTCAGTGGCGTTGTGCTAGCTTAAAACGAGGAGGGCACACGTGATGCTCAAATTCAATAGAGGCACAGGTTGGCTCGAGGGTGGCTTCAGTGTCGAGAAGGACAACGAGCGTGTCGGCATACTACATGCAAATCCGGAAGCGCGACAAGGACAGTTCACTCTCCAGACACGGATAACATCTCGCGAGCAGGACCCTGATTTCACAGCCGAGGAGCTCCGGCTGATCGCAGACAAACTCGACAAGCTCAACGCCAAGCGGGGCAAGTCAAAGCCCTGCAAGAAGGCCACACACAAGATAAGCAAACGTGACGAAGGGCGGGACTTAGTCGGCGGAGCTCGTTCCAGAGCTTGAGGCGAAGCTGGACTTACAGAGGCCGTGGACGCGTAGAGCGTCCACGGCCTTTAATAACTCACCCCGCTTTCAGCCGGACCTCTCTTGTGAACAAGAGAGGTGGATACGATCGAACCCACCTCTCATATCTATAAGAGAGGTCGAGACCTGCCTGCCGGCAGGCAGGCGAAGTCCGGGTGAGTTGCATTAAAAGCCTGACTTTGTTAGCATAGGCAGACTTATGCAAGCTGTTTTAATGCGTGCCAAAACTGATACGGATGAAGTAGAGGTTGAAACCGAGGATAACTCGGTTATGTCTGTTGTGGTCAAGCAAAGCCCCACACCCCCGAACCCCAGTGACCTTGTAGAAGGGCGAGTCATCGGCAAAGACAAGATGGCAGTTTACGTTGACCTAACCCCTTTTGGCACTGGCATCATCTATGGTCGCGAGTACCTAAACGCTCGAGACGTACTTAAGAAAACAAATCTTGGTGACATCATAACCGCCAAAGTTGTAGAAAGCGACAATGAAGATGGTTATATAGAGCTTTCTCTCAAGGAGGCGCGCCAAGCTCTTATTTGGACAGAAGCCGAAGAGGCTGTGCGAAGCAAGAAAGTTTTCGAAGTGCAGATTAAGGATGCCAACAAGGGCGGACTTATCATTGAGTGGCAGAGCATTGTGGGCTTCCTCCCCGCTTCACAACTGAAACCCGAACATTACCCTCGTGTGGCCGATGGCGACAAGGATGCTATCTTGCGCGAACTCAAGAAGCTCATTGGAGAGAAACTCTCACTAGCTATCATCACGGCCGATCCAAAAGAAGGCAAGCTCATATTTTCGGAGAAAGGGCAGGGCGATGAAGAGAAAAAAGGGCTTGTGGAACGCTACCACGTGGGTGATGTGCTTGATGGAGAAGTGACAGGAGCCGTCGACTTCGGTGTGTTCGTAAAACTTGAGGACGGCCTCGAAGGTCTTGTGCATATAAGCGAGATTGACTGGGCTTTGGTAGAAAATCCGCGAACAATGTGGAAAACCGGTACTCATATTAAGGTCAAAGTGATCGAGATTAAGGATGGCAAAGTCTCCCTATCCATCAAAGCTCTGAAGCCTAATCCATGGCTTGAAGCTGGCAAGAAGTATAAAAAGGGTGACAAGGTTGAGGGCGTAGTTATTAAGTACAACAAACACGGCGCGCTAGTCTCAATCGAGGAAGGTGTAGCCGGTCTAGTGCACATCAGCGAATTCGAAAGTGAGGATCACTTGCGCACAAGCCTCGAGCTCGGCAAGAAGTATCCTTTTGAGATAACCCTCTTCGAGCCTGCCACTAGCCGGATGACCCTGTCGTTCAAGAAGAAGGCGGCTTAGTTAGTTTGAGTGGTTCATCGCCACTTGGACACCGTCAGAGACGATAAGCGAGATTGACTCGCCTATTTTTTTGCTCAACTTTTTCAACACTTCTAATTCTTTGGGCTTGAATTTACCAAGTATGAAATCAAGCACCTTCTTTTCTCCTGTTGGCTTCTTCAATTTGCCCGAGGGGGTGGCTGGCGAGATGCCGACTCTTATTCGGATGAATTCTTGAGTCTTGAGGACCTTTATAATCGAACCCACTCCCCTGTGGCCACCTGGGCCTTTGTTAAATGAAATTTTGAAAGTGCCCAGGGCCAAATCTAAATCATCGTGAATGATAACCAACTTTGAAGCCTTCTTGCCCGCCATAGCTTTAGCGACGGCGGGGCCAGAGTTGTTCATAAACTCATCAAGAGTTTTGTAGCCCAGGCGTTCGGCAATGATCTTGCCGGTGTTATGCCGCGTAATCTCATACTCCTCACCAGGATTCCCCAATCCAACAATTACGTATGCCATTGGCAGATTCTAACATATGAGCTATACTAGTGCACCCATGGACGCAATCTCACAACGCCAAGACCAGTTGCAAGCCGAAAATTCAAAACCAAAGCAAGAAAAGGGCGATTTTATTTCGTTCCTCCTGTGGGCAGTTATCATCGTGGTGCCTATCCGCTTGTGGGTGGCACAACCTTTTATAGTGAGCGGCGAATCGATGGTGCCAACATTTCAAAGTGCCGATTATCTGATAGTCGACGAACTGACCTACCACTTTCGTAATCCAAGTCAGGGTGAAGTGATTATCTTCAAGTATCCCAAAGATCCGTCGAAATACTTCATCAAACGCGTGATTGGTACACCTGGGGACACCATCGACGGAAAAGTTTTGCCGTTCGGACAATATTTCGTCGAGGGAGACAACCGAGGTGCAAGCTCAGACTCGCGCATTTGGGGGACGGTGCCTCGTGACAATATAATCGGCCGTCCCATTGTCCGGCTCCTCCCTATAAGTGAAATCGACTTCCTGCCGGGTACAGATCCAGAAACTGTGCAAGCTTTTGTAAAGTAATACTATATGGCACACAAGAAAACAACGAAACACGAGTCAAGGAAAACGACAAGAGAGGTTACCCGCGATGAGGGGCCATACCAGTCACCCAAGGGCATGCGAGACCTCATCGGAGAAGAAGCTTACGCCTTCCAAGGCTTTATGGAGAAGGCCGCCGAGGTAGCCATCTACTACGGATTTACCCCGATTGAAACGCCGGTGCTTGAATACGAGGAGGTCTTTGTACGAGGTGTGGGAGAAGCTACTGACGTGGTATCAAAAGAACTTTATAGTCTGCGCACCAAAGGCGGCGACAGACTAGCTTTGCGACCTGAATTTACGGCCAACATTATGCGCGCTTACATAGAACACGGCATGGGCAACCTACCACAGCCAGTCATGCTCTATTCGTTTGGAAATTTGTATCGCCACGATAAACCACAAAAGGGGCGTTACCGAGAGTTTCGCTCTTTTGGTGTTGAGATACTCGGCTCAGACAAAAGCATAAATGACGTTATAACGATAAAAGTCTTCCTAGATATCATGGAGGAAGCTGGCTTGACTAATCTCACCCTTAAGTTAAACAGCATAGGTGATAAAGACTGCCGTCCTAATTATCGCCGGGAGTTAGTCAACTACTACAAGAAGCACCTGGGTAAAATCTGCCCAGATTGCGTGGAGCGCTTTAAGACCAACCCCATGCGCTTGCTCGATTGCAAAGAAGAAAAATGCCAGCCAATCAAGATTGGGGCACCTGACTCCATCTCATATTTGTGTGAGCAGTGCAAACACCACTTTAAGGAAGTGCTGGAGTATCTTGAGGCTCTCAAGATTGAGTACACCATCGATAATACGCTTGTGCGAGGTCTTGATTACTATACACGAACTGTTTTTGAAGTTGCCCAAGTGATTGAGTCCGAAGGAAACAGAACGGAGAGCTTGGCCCTAGGTGGTGGTGGTCGTTACGATTACTTAGCCAAGAACTTGGGTTCCAACAAACCAGTACCTGCGGTAGGCTTTGGCATGGGCGTTGATCGCATCGTCGAACTTACCGGTAAAAACGGGCTCACCCCTCGGGTGCTCAAAAGGCCAAAAGTGTTCTTTATCCAACTCGGAATCGAAGCCAAACTCAAGAGTCTTTCTATCATCGAAGTGCTACGCAAAGCTCGCATACCAGTGGCTCATTCGGTAAGCAAAGACTCAATCGGTTCACAACTTTCAGCTGCCGAGAAGCTCAAGATCCCCTATTGCCTTATCTTAGGCCAAAGGGAGGTTCTTGATGATACTGTAATAGTACGCGACATGGAGACCCGCTCACAAAAGTCAGTTAAACTTGTGGACCTCCCACACTACATTAAGGAGCTCGCCTTGCCGTCGAGCAGGCTTGCAAAGAAATAGAAATAATGTAGGATATCGAAGCAATGCGTAAACCAGTAGTAAAAGTAGAGAACGAAAAAGGTCAAAACCCCACTTCTGTTTTGCGTACCTTTACCAAGCGGGTACAAAGCGCGGGCACTCTCAAGCACGCCCGCTCGCTTCGCTACCACACACGCAACCAATCATCGCTTTCAACCAAGAAGGGCGCTCTCAAAAGACTCGAGAAGCGTCAAGCCATCAACAAGCTCATCAAGCTCGGCAAGCCCTTGCCCGAGCGCGGCCGCAGGAGATAGATGCTCGAGATTACTTACAAAGTAAGACACAAGCTCACAGCACGTGAGTCTTTTTTGTTTAAAAAAGTTACCGATAAAGCTTTGGGCAAAAAATATGATCTGAGTTTAGTAATCTGCGGCGACAGACTGACGAACAAACACAACGTCCTCTCCTACCCATTATCAAGAGATTCTGGCGAAATTTTCTTAAACCCCAAAAGAGCTAAACCCTTCACACTCACCCATTTATTCATCCACGCCGTCGCCCACCTCACTGGCCTCGACCACGGCAAAAGGATGGAAAACTTCGAGGGCTCACTCCGCCGCTTGGCAAAGTGAGCCCATAGACTATCCACCCTCAACGAGATCCGGCTCACGCCCGTCAGCGAGCTCCCGCAGGAGCCAAGCCACCTGCTTACCATCAAGTTCGAGCTGTAGGTTCTCCGAATTCGTGGCGACCCTGCGTAGCCTTTCCATGAGCTCACGATTCTTCTCGCGAAGTTCCGCGACTAGCTCGACGACGCTCTGTTGCCGCGCCCCCTCTCCTGCCGCATGGATCGCATCGTTCACGTCTTGACCGTCACCACCACCCGTTAGCCCACTTCCACCCATTGTGTCCTCCTTTGCCGCGCCGAAGTTTTAACGAAGGCGGGCTTCCAACCGCTAAGCTAGCATGCGCAATCCACAGGGGCAAGTATCGGGTGATGGTGATACAATACTCTTATGGCAAGGAGCTTGGTGACGGGCATTGATGTTGGTAGCGCTTTCGTACGCGTAGTGGTTTGCGATTACTCCCAAAGCGATCAAGGTTTGGTGGTCCGCGCTTTGGTTAAAGTACCTTCAGATGGTTTGAAGAATGGCTACGTGGTTAATGCAGACACCGCCGGCGAATGCATCGGCACTGCCCTCTCTGAAGCAGGCCGATTGACAGGTCAGCAAATCAAACGAGCCACAGTAGCCGTAGGTGGTGTGGGACTTTCAACCATCATGGAAACAGCAACCATCGCCATCTCGCGAGCCGATGGAGTTGTAAGTGAGTTCGATGTAACACGAGCCGTGGGCGAAAGCGAGGCCCGAGTTTCCGAACGACCGAATACAAAAATTCTCCACACAATTCCATCAGAGTTTAAAGTAGACGGACGTAAAGTTTTAGGTAAACCACTTGGCCACGTGGGTGCCAAACTTGAAATTCGCACGCTCTTCGTGACCGCGGCTATGCCTCACGTCGAGGCATTGGTTAGCGCAATCGAAGCCCAGGGCACAGAGGTCTCCGACTTCTACGCCGCGCCCATCGCCGAGAGTATGGTCACGCTCACACCAAGCGCGCGCAATGCCGGTTCGGTGCTGGTGAACTTGGGTGCCGAAACCGTTTCGCTTGTGACATACGAGGACAGCTTACCAACATCACTTAAAGTCTTCCCTCTCGGTTCGGTCGACATCACCAACGACATCGCTTTGGGACTGCGCGTCTCGCTTGAGGAGGCTGAACAAGTGAAGTTAGGCTTGCTACCCGACAAACGACCGAATAAAAAAGTAGGTGATATTATCTCCGCGCGCTTCTCGGATATTTTCGAACTCATTGATACCCATTTAAAAAAGATTGGTCGCTCGGGCTTGTTGCCTGCCGGAGTTCTCTTCACTGGCGAAGCTTCGCATAGCAAAGGCATCGAAGAGTTGGCGCGCAAGGAGCTTGGCCTACCTGCCAAAGTGGCCAAGAATTTTATCCCCGGCAACTTGGCAAGTAAGCCCACCGAAGCGCGCGTGCGTGAACGCCTCGAGCGAGCCCGTGACCCCGAATGGTCGGTGGCCCTTGGCTTGTGTGTGCTCGGCCTAATGGGCCCCGGCGAAGAGTCGCTCGGCCTAAGAGTTGCCAAACGCACAAAGAGTGGTGTAATCAAGTTCTTGCGTCAGTTCCTACCATAGAGTATGATACCCACAAATGGCTAAAGTAACACCAGAGATTGAGGCATTCGCTCGCATTAAAGTTATTGGTGTGGGTGGCTCGGGCACCAACGCGGTCAACCACATGGTGCGCTCCAAGGTTAAGGGTGTGGAGTTTATCGCCGTGAACACTGATGCACAAGATTTGCATCATGCTTTGGCTCCAAAGAAAATCCATATCGGTAAGAATCTGACTCGAGGTTTGGGTACGGGCATGAATCCGGAGTTGGGCCGCAAAGCGGCCGAAGAAACAATGGAGGACGTGCAAGGCATCATCAAAGGCGCGGATATGGTCTTCGTAGCTTGCGGCATGGGCGGTGGCACAGGCACCGGGGCTTCGCCTGTCGTTGCCAAGAGCGCGCGCGAACAAGGCATCCTCACTATCGGAGTAGTCACCAAGCCATTCATCTTTGAAGGCGCGGCCCGTATGCGCCTGGCCGAAGAGGGCATTGCCGAACTTGCTAAAGAGGTGGACGCACTCATCATCATCCCCAACGATCGCTTGCTCCAGATAATCGACAAAAACACTTCCGTGGCGGCCGCTTTCGCAATGTGTGACGAAATTTTACTTCAAGCCGTCGAGGGCATCTCCGACCTCATCACAATGCCCGGTATCATCAACGTCGACTTCGCCGACATCCGAGCAGTGCTTGAGGACGCTGGGTCGGCCTTAATGGGCATTGGCACAGCTACTGGTGAGAACAGAGCCACGGAAGCCGCTAAGGCCGCTATCAACTCACCCCTTTTGGATATCTCAATCGACGGGGCACGGGGAGTCCTGTTTGCGATTTCAGGTGGCGAAGATCTCTCAATGATGGAGATCCAGGAGGCCGCTCATATCATCACCGAGTCGGCTGATCCAGAAGCTAAAGTCATCTTTGGCGCCATCCGTGACGATCGTTTGAAGAAGGGTCAGATTAAGATTACCGTCATCGCATCTGGTTTCGGCGGAGCCAACGCCACACCCAAGAAGCGTGGCCTCTTCTCAATGGGCTCGGTGGGAGAGGCAACAGCCAAACAAGAAATTAAACCCGCCCCCGTAGCCCCACAACCAGTTAGAGAAAAAGAGATAGCCAACGATATGGGAGTCCTAATGACTCGCCCACCCACTCCCCACGCCAAAAAGGAAAAGGAGAAAGAAGAGGAGGAAGACGACAGTTGGGCCATGCCCGCATTCCTGAGACGAAAGAAATAGTTTTGATATATAAACGAATCGCGACCGGCCGTCCCTTTGGACGTCCGGTCGCTTGAAGTCATACCACTTCCTGTTTGGCGATTTCCTCCAAAAGTGCCGCGATGTGAAGTGGGCGAAACGAGCCGACCACACGCTCACTCTTGCCCGCCCGAATGCGAGCAGCCAGTCCAGTTAGACGGGTGACTGGAATGAGACCGAGGAGTTCGCGCTGTACCCTGCATGTCACCTCGAGCTCTATGTTTCGATTAAGGGCAGTCTCCGCAATCCGTTCGAGTTCTTTGTAACTTGCCGGTCCGCCATCGGCCATCGTGTCCTCCTGCCCCAACTGGGGACTTGCCTACGGACAAGCTAACACACTTCGCCGAGGAAGGGTAGGCCTCTACACAGCTTCATTATTGACTACAAAATTGCTTGATCTATAATACTTGATATGCACGAAGACAAGCTCGACAATATAATGAAACAACTTGTTGATTTGAAAGGCGAAATGAAAGATGGCTTTTCCCGAATGGACGAAGGCTTTGAAGCGCGAATCGAAAAGCATTTGAATTTGCCCGAGTACGTCCACGCCGGAGAAGAATAATTTTGAATATATAAACGAATCGCGACCGGGTCGTCCCTTCGGACGCCCGGTCGCTTGATGTGGCTTCACTTGCCCAAGAGCCCGAGAAGTTCCTCGACACAGCGAGTAGTGGCTCGACACGATAGGCATCGAGCAGGGGGCTGTTGACCCTCGTGATCAACGACCCTCTTCTTCCAGACCGTCGTCAACTTCTCGATCTCCTCCTTGCTTACGCAGCCCTTCTGAAAATGCTGCGTGTCCCGCTCAAGGATGATGTAGCACCTCTGGAGAGAACGCTCCTTCTTGCGGAGCTCGGCGAGCAGCTTCTTGTTTGTGCCCGGGGTATTCTTGATGCACTTGATGACCCAGCTCGTCCAAGCTTCCAACCCCTCCAGGAGCACCTCTGGATTCCCTAGGGCATTGCCTATCCGCTCAAGGCACTTCGCTTGGAGCTTGGCGTCGGCTTTGGCTATCCGAGCTCGCTCTTTCTCCTTAGTCAGCTCACGCTGAAGCTCGACCAGCTTCCTATGAAGCTTGACCTGATACTTACGTACAGTTGCCGTCATTTCTAGCCTCCTGCTGGACCGAAGTCCTTTGTCTACCGACAAGCTAACACACTTCGCCGAGGAAGGGTAGGCCCAACTCGTGGGCACTATGGTACTTAGCGGTGAGACCGCTCAGTGAAGCGGACTCACCGCTCTGGGAACGGGCACGGGCCTTCGCCTCGCCATGGCGGGCTTCGGCCCCGCGAAGGCGGGCAGAGAGGGTGCTGGCTAGAGCAAGGACACGGTGACCATACTTAATACGCAGAGCATCGGCTCTTTGGTGGACAAGGGTGCGATTGGATTCGTGGGTGCTGGTGCCAAACAAGTCGGGGACGAAGGCCAGACCTTCGGTTCCCGAAGGACTAGCCTTGGAAACGGAGAGGGTTACGCCGGTACTGCGGTACTTTTCGTTAGTTTTAAAAACTTCGTAAAAATGGGTGCGGGTGTGGGCTATGACAGTCTCAGGCGCGCTGGTTTGTGCTGGAAGTTTAAAGTTAAAAGCGCGATAGCGAAACTTGTCGGTCTTGAGGAAGAGGGAAACTTCGCTCGCAGATTTACCCAAATCACGGGCGTAGGCGAAAGCGTTCTCGATATTCTTGGCTAAGTGGCCAAAAACTATTTCGCTACTGCCTGACGCAGGCCAAAAAGTGCGCGTTTTTTGGATTGATAGGTGCTTGCTCACATTACCAGACGCCACCGACCAAACACTTTTTCCAGAAAGTTCTCGATGTAATTCGACAAACGGCAGGGCAAAGCGCTCTCTTAGCCAACTCTCATCAAGAGCCACAAAATCGCCTACTGTGTTTACACCAAAAGCCTTCAAAAGCGGAATCGAGCGATACCCAATCCCCCACACTTTATCGATGGGCATGTGGTAGAGCTCGGTGGCAACGCGCTCGGCAGGCACAAACACAAAGCCATCTGGCTTGTCGCGTTTACTACAGAGCTTGGCCAGGGCTTTGGTAGGCGCCACGCCAACAGAGAAAGTCATACCCAACTCACGAAAGAGGGTTTGTTTTATTTCCAGGGCCAGAGGTCGGACCTTGAGGGGGCCCAAAGGTCCGACCTCTAATTCGGCAAAACACTCATCGATACTATACTCCTCAACCACACGAGAGTAGCGGCGAACTATTTCATACATTCTTTCAGAATAATATTCATAGAGTTCGAAGTCCGAGCCAAGCACTGTCACTTGTGGAAAATCTTTGCGTAATTTAAAGACAGGGTAACCGCGAGTCACCCCCAAACGCTTAGCCTCATAACTCATAGCCGAGGCTATGCCCCTCTCGCCACCAGTCACCACGGGCTTGCCCCGCAAGCCTGGCCGGCGGGTGAGTTCACAAGCCACAAAGAAAGCATCCCCATCCAAATGCAAAACTAAGTTTTGCATAAATCATAAATCCCAAAGTTCAAAGCTCAAATTGGGATTTATGACTTGGGATTTGGTTGAGCTTTGGTGTTTGGTCATTGGTACTTACGAATAATTGAGCGCACTACTGCCTCTATCTTTAAATCTTCTTTTGGGATGATTATCTTATATCTGGGATTAGCCGCTTCGAGTACTGCTACGCCTCCACGCTTGCGATAATACTTCATTGTCCAAGCCCCATCCACTTCGGCAATCACAATATCCCCCACTTTCGGTTCCACTCCGCGCTCAACTATGGCCAAGTCGCCCTCGCGAATACCGGCGTCTCGCATCGAGTCGCCCTTCACCCGCAGCACATAGGTGGCCGAACGATTACCAATCAAGTACGAATCCAAGTTCATCGTATCAAGCACCTCCTCCTCAGCCGCATTTGGGAACCCCGCCTCAATTACGCCCAACACCCGCACTTGGTTAAAAAGCTGGCCGGCTGATAAACGGCCGGTCCTGTCCTGGCTCACAACCCCAGCTTCCTCAAGCTTGGCCACCCATTGCGAAACGGCATTTTTTGAACGAAGTACGAGTAACTCGCCCAGCTCGGCGTAAGAAGGCATCCGCCTTTTGGAATTGAAGAACTCCCACACACGTCTCTCCACTTCTCTAAGAGTCCTTTTCCCCTCTCGCATTGGCATATATAGAGTATAGTGAACGAACGTTCACAAGACAAGAAAGGGTTGTGGATAAGGGGGTAAATTGATAATATAGCCTCGTTGCGCGGTTAGCTCAGTTGGTAGAGCATTGTCTTGACGTGACAAGGGTCGGGGGTTCAAATCCCTCACCGCGCACAGATGAAAGTAATCAGCAAAACGGAGAGTCGTATCGTCATCAAGGATTACATAGGAATCCCGTGGTTTGTTGGATTCGGCACTATCTTCTTAAGCGGCTTAGCTACTTTTGCATACAAACTATTGTCTGGGCAACTGAACAACTCGAATTGGCCTCTTTGGTCATTGTGGATTGCACTCCCGCTTGTTGTCGTTTTTTTTGTAGAAATCACCGAAACTTTAGAAGCAGACAAGACATCGGGTATGTTGAAAGCACGAGTAAAACGCCTAATATACACAAAAGAGCGCTCTTGCGAGATCGCAAACATTGAGCACATCGGTCTTGGCCTAACAAGTGCCGCGACACGGAGGGCAGGTACACTAATGTACACCCGGCCAGAGGCACGCATAAAAAATGGGAGCATATTCGTGATCCTTACCGCCTACCATGGGGCGGGGCGATACAACCCTCTCTATACTCCCCTGCGAGAAGTCAAATTCTCCCAAGCCTCTTTGGCTGGATGGCCCCAGATACAAGAGCTAGCCAATTTCCTCGACGTGCCATTCACTCCTGCTCAAATTTACTAAAGCACTGTGACTTATGGCAATTTTTCTACAACCGCACTTCTAAAAGCGTCGTAGACAGCCTTAAAATCAATGTACGATTTGCTAGCATCAAGTTGCTGGAGACTGAAGGTCACCTTATATTGTTCGTGTTTGAAGTAGCCCCCACCACTCTTTGTGTATAGCTTTTGTGACTCCGAGTACTCCGGTAAAGCAGAGAGGTCTGGACACGGCGACCCACCAACACAGACGTGGATAGAGCCAAGGGCACTCAAACTTTTGGTGCGCAAAGTGATGGGGTCATTCGGCAATATCTGCGTGAAGTGAAAGTCACACCTTGCGTTTGTATCTTGATAATACTTGACTGTCATTGACAGACCAAATATTTTCGAAATTTGGTCAGCAGGGATAAAATTCTGGCACCAGTTCCCTGCCAGACTTTTAGGAGCAGTCGAATTGGCGCTCCCGGTTGAGGTGGCAACCGACACAGATGAAGTAGCCACTGGCGGGGTCGAGGTAGCAACTTGTGTTTTACACTTATCCTGGCAGGGCAATTGTGAGATTGACTTAGATGGGTGCTGGCTTGGGTTCTCGGCGACAGTATAATCTCTGGCGATGGCGAATGCTTTTTGGTAGCGCGCGGAATCAGTTGCCTTCTGCTTGGCAAGGGCGTCGGCAAATGAACTGCCAAAGAGCCCGGGACCCGTATTGCCAATGCTCGCATGAATGAGCTCTCCAAAAACTTGCCCTAGTGTGGGGCTTTTAGAACCAGCACTTTCAGTACTTGCACTCTCGATACTACGAGCGTCAGTAGCCGCGTAAGCCTCAAGACCAGGGACTTGTTCGATAATGTTTGCTACGCCCACACCCGAGACACAGGCATCAACTACCAATGTCTTGTGACAAGAGGGAATGGTCTCTAGCAACTCTGCCAAGCGCTTATCGGTCATACCATACGCTGTGCCAAATTTAATGAGACGACCAGCACTTTTGAGATACTCTCCCGATAGTGGCGACTTGGTTAGGAAGTTCCAACGCTTTTCTATCTTTTTGATTTTCCAATTTACACTTTCCCCTGGAGCTTCAAGCAAGTACGGGTACTCCCCCATACCAAATTCCACTTCCTGACCAGTACTACGGTTTAACCAAGTAAGCACACTGCCCCAACCACCATGCGAGGCGATAAACACCAGTACTTCATCATTGCACGACGTCTCACTTGCAATATTTGTGATGGCCGTCTTTAAAGCGCTCGTACCTGAATCTCCATCCACTCCCTCTCCTCGCCACTTCGATTCTGGAGCAAGATACGTGATGTCAGCATCTGAATATCCCTGCGCTTTAAGTGCCTTGTACATACGATCGGCGTCGAGGAAGAAACCGCGCTGGTCGCTCGCCCCGGCAAAGATAATGGCCCTGCGATGTGACAGCGTGCTCTCCTGTGCGTTGGCAACGTTGGTATCAAATAGACGACCGACACTCACAACCAATTTTGAGAACTTGTCAGTGGGTACAAGCGCCAAGCTCAGACCATTGATGACGGGATAATATACCTCGCGGGAAATTACATAACCACCCGTGGCTTTGTTGATAAACACGTAAGTAACCGGGTGTTCAAATTGGGCGTTCGGCGTGGCATCAACGTAGAAAAACCAATACTCGCCCTCGCCAAGTTTAAAAGAACTCCCGGCGTAAGGCCTGACATCGTCTTTGTTTGAAAGTGTTTTCGGCCAAAATAGGACTGTCGAACTTGCACTCAATTTTTCGCTCGAAGATATCTGAATATAAACTTTTTTTGCATCTGCGATGGTGGGTACGGTTGAGGTCGAGGCCAAGGTCACTTCGGTTGGACAAGCGTGAGCATATTCTGCGACAACATCCTCACGCAACAAGCCCAAACCTTCGGTAGTTGCATCTTTGGCGATTGCATCATCAATAGAAGCAAGTGTGGCCACTTTATCGGCGCAATTAAAATCGCTCTGCTGCGCTTTCGCTATGGCGCCGAGCATCTCCTGTTGGGCTTTATCTGCAACTTGCTCAATCGTGGGAGCAGTGGATGTAGCCACGTCTGTTATGACAGGCACAGTGGCAAATCTCATATATTGCCCATAGGCAAACCAGGCACCAGCTATAAGCACGCCAAGAACGAGTGGCATCAAAATCCATAGCCACTTGTGGGATTTGCGCGGAACTGACTCCAGCTGATTCACAACTCTAACCGAAGATAATAGTGGCACATTTGAAACACTGGGATTTATCTGGTTAACCGCCTCAGCTACTGTTACTGCATCCCAACCGGCAGAACGCAATTCTTGCCCAATAGTAATATCACTCGCTCCTTGAGCGCGCCTCCCAGAGATGTAACTAGCAAGGTTCGGATCTACTGTCATATCATTATTCTAACACAACAAACGGAGGCGGGAGGATTCGAACCTCCGATGGGGTTTCCCCCACGCCAGTTTTCGAAACTGGTGCCTTCAACCACTCAGCCACGCCTCCTTTGTTTCGCAATCTTATATCGAAAATTGCAAATTGTAAAATTGCAAATTGGCTAAAAATAAGGTATATTTTTTGCGCTGGCCCTATCGTCTAGTGGTTAGGACACGTCCCTTTCACGGACGGAACCCGGGTTCGACTCCCGGTAGGG